>Ga0114922_10001024_pt1 | contig 26645 bp, 19 predicted proteins | sample AartaG_FD_100975 | JGI IMG/M metagenome (GOLD analysis project Ga0114922, IMG submission 100975) | Deep subsurface microbial communities from Aarhus Bay to uncover new lineages of life (NeLLi) - Aarhus_00045 metaG | ecosystem: Environmental > Aquatic > Marine > Oceanic > Sediment | place... | reverse complement strand
GAATCCACAATGGAATTATACGATCAAGCCGCGCAAGAAGACAGACAATAGGAGGAAGAGGGTTCAAAAGTAAATGTTATTTTGGCTAGACCCCTAAGCGACTTGACGCCCACCTTTGAGGATTTCGTGCCCGGCTCCCTTGTCCCAGGCCCGGACCAAGCTCGTCACAACCTGTACTTTCGTCTCCGCGCCGTGAAGGATCCAAACCCGGATTTCGGCAGGCCGATTACCCACGCAGGCCGCCTAAGCTGACGGACCGCCCAAAGCCGGTGGCATGCCACGTGCTGGCTCCGGCCCCAAGAACCCGATCATCCCCACTGCGCGACTGAGCGATCACGCATGATGTTCTATTCATGTCGGGACCGACCGACGGCGCCAGTGGTTGTATGCGCTGACACACGTAACGAAGGAGACGCAGACAGAACCGTGGCCACAACGACGAAGCGCGTTTTTCCCAAACGAACCCATCTTCAAGCAAAACCGCCCCAAGTCCGGGGACAGCCGGAGGCTGCCAGAGGCACGCATGACTGGTTTGGCGATGCGCCGGGCGCGCCAGGAGGCGTAGCGGTAGAACGGTCCTGCACCCACCTCCTGGCCGGTGAGCGTGGCCGATGGTTCGTCGAGGATCAGCAGGCGCGACTCCGCCGCCAGGGCCCGGGCGACTTCGACCAGTTGCTGGGTGCCCAGGCCGAATCTTCTTACCGGCGTGCGTGGATCGCACCGGGACCCCAGACGGGTCAGCACGGTTCGAGTGGCCTCAGTCATCCGGGAGCGCGACAGCAGGCCGGCGGGGAAGGGGAGCACATTATCCCCGCCGGAACGCTTGACCTGCCGCCGCTCTAGTCGATCATACTGCCACGCACCTATCCCTGATGGAGACCGACAATGACGCGAAGCAGCTTCGTGCTCTGCGGACTGGTGATTCTGAGCAGTGGGTCGTTGGGCATTTGCACTGCCAACGGTGCAGCCAATGAGCCGGGCGGCGTCCAGGCGCCCGGTCCGCCTTCGGCGGATGAGATGGTTGTGCGCCGGGCTCTGGTGATCGAGCCGGTGGGCCGCTATGGCCGGGCGGCCATACACACCGACGCCATCGAGGCGGCCATCGTCACCGGGCACTGGTCCCCGCCGACAGCCGGGCCCACCTCACGGCAGGTCGCTTTGCCGGACGGAACCTCGAAATCCTGGACGCCGGCCGAGGCGGATGACAAAGGCTGGTTCACGCAACCCGCATTGCGCGGCGGGTATGCATATGTCTCAATCGAGATGCCCGAAGAACGGGTAATGCTGCTGGAAGCCACCGGGCACCGCATGGTCTACGTCAATGGCCGGCTGCGGGCCGGTGACTCTTATAGCAGCGGGATCGTACGGCTGCCCGTCCTGCTGACCTCGGGGACGAACCACCTTCTCTTTCGCGGTTCCCGAGGCCGGCTCAAGGTCGGGCTGCGCCCACCCGATTCCCCGATCATGCTGGATACCCGCGACGCCACGCTGCCCGACCTGCGCATCGGCCGGCCGACTGATGCCTGGGCTGCCGTAGTTCTGGTCAATGCCACCACTGAGCGGATTGATGGACTCCTCATCGAGACTTCCGGCGACGGGCTCAACACCACGCAGACCCCGCTGCCGGCGACCATTCCGCTGAGCATCCGCAAGGTCGGCTTCCGCCTCGCTGGCCCCGCGCCGTCTGCACCGGGTGACTTACCGGTCACCCTGAAACTGCTGCGTGGCCAAACCGATAAGCCGGAGACGCTGGCGACGGCCACGATCACGCTGCGGGTGCGAAAACCGGAGCAGAGCTACAAAGTCACCTTCCGTAGCGGGATCGACGACAGCGTGCAGTATTACGCCGTCAACCCGGCCCAACCCGGAGGCGCGTCGGGGCCGCCGGCGTTGTTCTTGACGCTGCACGGGGCCGGCGTGAAGGCGATCGGCCAGGCCGACGCCTACGCAGCCAAAAGCTGGGGCCACATCGTCGCCCCGACCAACCGGCGCCCCTTCGGCTTCGACTGGGAGGACTGGGGGCGGATCGACGCTTTGGAAGTGCTCGACCACGCCCGGCAACGGCTCAAAACCGACCCCCAGCGCACCTACCTGACCGGCCACTCCATGGGCGGGCACGGCGTCTGGCATCTGGGGGCCACCTTCCCGGACCGCTTCGCCGCAATCGGTCCCAGTGCCGGTTGGATCAGTTTCTGGTCGTACTCCGGGGCCGAGCGGTATGACGCGCCAACGCCGATTGAAGCCGTCTTGCGCCGAGCAACGTCCTCCAGCGACACACTGGCCCTGGCCCGCAACTACTTGCAGCAGGGCGTCTACATCCTGCACGGGGCCGACGACGATAACGTCCCGGTGGCACAGGCCCGCGAGATGAGATCGCATCTGGAGGGATTCCACCGCGATTTCACCTATTACGAACGGCCCGAGACCGGTCACTGGTGGGACGCGTCGGATGAACCGGGGACCGACTGCGTGGACTGGGCCCCGATGTTCGACTTCTTCGCCCACCACCGGATGCCCCCCGACGACAGCGTTCGCCACGTCTCCTTCACCACGGCCAATCCCGGCATCTCGGCCTGGTCGCATTGGGTGGGCATCGAGGCTCAGCAACGGATGCTCGAACCCGCCTCGGTCGAGGTTCGTTTCGATCCCGGTCGGCGGCGGTTCGTCGGGACCACGCAGAATGTCGCCCGGCTGGCGCTGAGCCTCCGGCACGTCGCGCCGGACAAGCCGCTGAACGTGGAGCTTGACGGGCAGAAGATCGAAGATATTGCCTGGCCCGGGCAGGCGTCGCCCATCCGGTGGCACTGGGAAGCCGAGAAATGGTCGCTGTGCTCATCCGCCGCCAGCCGGTCACCGGCGCTCAAGGGCCCGCACCGCTACGGCCCCTTCAAAGACGCGTTCCGCAACCGGGTCATATTCATCTACGCAACTGAAGGCAACGCGGAGGAGAACGCCTGGGCGCTGGCCAAGGCCCGCTACGACGCGGAGACGTTCTGGTACCGCGGCAATGCGTCCGTCGACATCGTCGCCGACGTGGACTTCAAAGCCTCGCAAGAGCCGGACCGCAACGCCATCCTCTACGGCAACGCCGACACCAACGCCGCCTGGGAGGCGCTGTTGGCCAAAAGCCCGATCGTGGTCCGGCGTGGGCGGGTCGTCGTCGGCCAACGCGAAATACCGGGCGAGGACCTGGCCTGCCTCTTTATCCGCCCGCGACCGGACAGTCGAGCGGCCAGTGTCGGCGTGATCGGCGGCAGCGGCCTTGCCGGCATGCGCTTGACCGACCGGATGCCCTATTTCGTTTCCGGCGTGGCCTATCCAGACTGGATCGTCGTCGGGGCGGATGCCCTAACGCGGGGCACCGCCGGCGTCCGAGGCGCGGGCTTCTTCGGTCTCGACTGGAGCATCGACGCTGGCGATACCACCTGGGCGACCGACCAATGATCTTCCATCGCGGACCACAGCCGGAATCCGGATCTCAGCCCATGGCCCCGTTGGCGATGGCAAAGACGTTCTCGGGATGGCCGGTCGCGGTCTGTGGGCCGTGGACCATCCGGAGGCTCGACGGGCAGCGTGTAAAGCCGTAAGACTCGAGCAGGGCGGCTGCGCGGGCGTTCTTGCCGGGGACGCCGAGGATGATGCCTTTGTCGGGCAGGCCCTTGACAGGAGGAACGTTTGTCAAGGGCAGGTCGGCCAGGATGGATTGCAGCAGCGTCTGGGCCGCTCGATCGTCTACGGCCAGCCACGGGCCGATGCGTATGCCCACGGGCGAGGGGACCGCCAAGGCGTAGCCGCGTGTTTCTCCGCCCTCGGGCAACCAGTAGGCCGCCCGGGCGTGCTGAAAGAGTAACGGCAACAGCCGATCCCGTTGGTCGCCGAAGTGCTCGGCGTCGAAGGTTGCGATGGTAGGCAGGTCGGCCTGTCTGACTCGTGCGGCGGTGGCCTGCGTAATGCCTCGGTAAGCCCGCAGCCGGAAACGCAGCGACTCGAACTCATCGACGAAGCCCAGGCGGCGGTAGAGCCTGACTCCCATGGGATCAGCCTCCAGGCGTATGGTCCGTATTTCCTGGTCCGAAAGGTGGGTCATTGCCCGGGTCATCAGGCTCTCACCGATGCCCTGCCGGCGGTATTGGGGCGGAACAATGAGATGGCCGATCCACCCGGTGCGGCCGTACCGGACCGTGGTCACCATGCCCACGCGCCGCCCGTCGGCCTCGGCGATGAAGCACCCCTCCGGATCGTGAACCAGGCAAGCCTCGAAGGACTCCCTCGTCGAATCCCAACCCTCTCGGTCCGTTTGCGCCAGGGCGAATTCGACGTCGGCCCTGCTGAACGTACGAATCGAATGCGGATTCACCTGTCGTTCTCCGCCGGTCCCGTTTCCGTTCCATCATCAGCTATTTGGCAAATGACGGCCGGAACAGCACGGTGAGCATCTCCGGCTGCTTGAACGTTACCGTGACCCACGGGGTAGTTGGAGGCGGAGGAGCCGCCGGTGGATTGGAGCCGGCTGGCATTCGCGCCCGCCTCCGGCCGATTTCGGGCAGAGTAGCCGTCGTTTGCACTTTCGCTCCGGCCGCAGTATACTCCGGCCCCTCGGGCGACCCCCTTCTGCCCACCTGAATCCGGCTTGTTCCTGGGCTAAAGGGAGTCGCGAGATTGCGCATGGACGCTGAACCTGCAAGTCTATCTTCCTCGCCAGGGGCTAGCTGCACAGAAAAAATGGGAGATGCATGATGCCCGCTAAACAACGAATCATGATGATCTCGACGCACGGCTACGTGGCCGCCGAGCCCGAACTGGGCAAGCCCGATACCGGCGGTCAGGTCGTCTACGTTCTGGAGCTCAGCAAGTGTCTGGGGCGCATGGGGCACCGCGTGGACATCCTTACTCGCCAGTTCGAGAACCAGCCGCGAACCGAAAGAGTCTCCGACCGGGTCAGCGTTCTGCGCTTCCCCTGCGGTGGAAAGGAGTTCATCCCAAAAGAGACGCTCTGCGAGCACATTCCGGAGTGGGTGACGAACGTGGGCCGGTCCGTCGAATCCAGACGGCTGCGCTACACGTTTGTCAACAGCCACTACTGGGACGCCGGCCTGGCCGGGCAGGCCCTGGCCAACCGCATGCGCATTCCCCATCTGCACACCCCGCACTCGATCGGATCCTGGAAACGCGACAACATGGACGGCGACCCGGAGGATTTGGAGCGCAAGTACAACTTCCGCAAGCGAATTCGAGAAGAGAAGGTCGTCTACGACGAGTGCGACGGCCTGATCGCCACCACACCTCAGCAGCGCGACATTCTGGCGGGCCCGGAATACGACGCCCCTCGCGAGAAGATATTCATCGTTCCCCCCGGCTACGACGATACCCGCTTCTTCCCGGTGTCTCGCGCGACGCGCCTGACCCTGAAGGAGGAGCTCGGCCTGGAAGGTCCGATCGTTCTGGCCCTGGGGCGCATGGCTCATAACAAGGGGTACGATCTGCTCATCCGGTCCATGCCGGTGGTGTTCCAGCGGATCGAGGGGGCCAGGCTGGTACTGGCCGTCGGTTCCACCGAGCCGACCGAGCGCGAGCGCGAACAGATCGCTGAGCTGAAAGAACTGGCCCGTGCGCTGGGCGTGGCCGAGCGGGTGGTCTTTCGTGACTACATCCCCGATGAGGAGCTGGCGGATTACTACCGGGCCGCCGACGTTTTTGCCCTGAGCAGTCGCTACGAACCGTTCGGGATGACCGCCGTCGAGGCCATGGCCTGCGGAACACCGGCGGTCATTACCACCGAGGGCGGCTTTTGGGAACAAATTACCTGGGGGTTGGAGGCGCTTTACGCCAACCCCTTCGATCCGGAGGCCTTCGGCCACGCCATCTGCGCGGTGCTTAGCCATCCGCGGGTGATGGGCCAACTCGCCAAGTACGGCTCGCAGAAGGCCCGGGCTCGGTTTACCTGGACCGGCGTCGCCCAGCGCATGCTCGTCCGCAGCCAGTCTTTGCCGGCACGGATGGCCGTCCGCGAGGCTCAAAGCACATTGCCCACGGAAGAACAGGAGTGGCTGCAGGAAATCTTGTTGTAAGCCGGCACAGAGCCGAGCGGGAGAACGCGGCGCTGCGGCGGGTTATCGCCCGTTTACGGTGCAACTCCGTCTGGGCAGTCTCTTCACCTGGTCTCACATTTCGTTTAAGGGAATAGGATCGGGTCAGTGCCGTTTCCGGGTCCGCCGAGGGCACAGCGTCCGCGGCGCCAAGCGTCCGATAGCGTGAACCGGCTGGGGAAACGCCGTAGCCGGATGTGAAAAGTGCCCTGCTGTCCATCGAGGGTATTTGCTTTACGGGGAATGAATTGGAAACTCTTGGTGCGGTGACCCGCCGCTGAATGCCGGGACGCCGCAGGCCGACCGAGCCGATCAGCAGCGGGTTGAAAGGGACACGCATGCAGACCAGGCGACTTCTGGCTACGGACCTGGACGGCACGTTCATCGGGGATGACCCGGCGATGGTCTCCCTCTGGGATGACCTCTGCCGTCACCGCGTCCTGGTGGCCTTCTCGACCGGGCGGCACCTCAAGTCCATCCAGAACTTCTACGCTGAGAAGCGATTAGTTCACCGGGCAGAGATCTGCGTCTGCATGGTCGGAACGGACATCTACTTCCGCGACAACGGCGACTACCACCTGGACACCGAGTGGCACGAGGTCATCGCCCGGGACTGGGACAAGGCCACCGTCGAGGAGATCCTGGGCTCGATCCCCGGGGCACGGATGCAGGACGAGCAATGGCAGTCGCCGTTCAAGAGCAGCTACTACCTGGAAGAGAACGTCGAGCAGCGCCTGGCCGAGATCAACCGCAATCTCGCCGACGCCGAGGCGCGGGCCAAGGTGGTCTATTCGGCCGGGAAGTTCCTCGATCTTCTGCCGGCTGGGTCCGGCAAAGGCGAGGCGGTCCGTTTCGCCGCCGCCAAGACCGGGGTGGCGGCTGAGAACGTGGTGACTTGTGGCGACACGGGCAATGACCTGGACATGATGCGCGCGGAACTGGGCTTCCGCAGCATCGCCGTGGGCAATTCCACGCCGGAGCTCAAGGCCTTCACGCCGCCGCACGTCTATCACGCCCGGGCATATTACGCTGCCGGAATACGCGAGGGGCTGGAAACGTACAGTTGGCTGTAGCTATAGTTTTACGGGTAGGGGTCTGGGGGAAACCGGCCGTCACGCATTGACGGGCTAAACCCGAGTTCGCCCAACGGGAGCAAGACTACCGATGGTAGCCACAGGGAATCTGCACGATCAACGAGCTCGCCGGCCGTTTGGAAGTCCGCCTGGGGCGGATCGGACGCACGTGCTGATGATCACCAATCACGGTGTGCACGAGTGGAACGTCGTCCCCGGCTTGCCGGACACCGGTGGCCAGAACGTCTACGTCAACCAGTTGACCGAGGCGCTGGTCGCTCAAGGCTACCGGGTGACCATCGCCAACCGCGGCGGCTATCCGCATCCCCAGACCGGGGCCGCCCAGAGCGGCGTCGTCTACCACCCCTCCGGATACGCCCGAATCATCTATCTCCAGGACGGCCGGCCGGAGTTCGTTCGCAAGGAGGATATGGATGAGCAGATTCCCAGACTCGTCGAGGACCTGACCCGGAAAACCGAGGAGGACAACGACGAGTACGACCTGATCATCTCCCACTATTGGGACGCCGGCAAGATCGGCGTACTCTTCAACCGGGGCGACGGGAGCGCCCAGCGGCGCCCTCTGCACGTCTGGGTGCCGCATTCGCTGGGGGCGCTGAAGAAGCGCAACATGGACCCCTCCACCTGGGCCGATCTGCGCATCGACGAACGCATCACCAATGAGCAGGAGCTGCTCAAGTCCCTGGACGGCGCCGTGGCCACCTCGACGGCCATTCGCGACACGTTCAAGAACGACTACGGCTACGAAGCCCGCTATTTCCTGCCCCCCTGCGTAGACGAGCTGCGCTACCGCCCGCGGGGCAACGGGGAGCTTGAACCCGTCTGGGAGTTCCTGGCCGACCGGTGCGGGCTCACTGCCGAGCAGTTGAAGGGGCGGAAGATCGTCACCGAGATCAGCCGCACGGACAAGACCAAGCGCAAGGACGTCTTGATCAGGGCTTTCGCCCGGGTCAAGGAGCAGGTGCCCGAGGCTTTGTTGCTGGTCTCGATCGATCCGCACGCCGAGCCGCTGCACGGTAAGCTCCTCCGGTTGGTCAAGGACCAGGGGCTGGCCAACGACGTCGTCGTCCTGGGCTCGGTCTGGGAGCAGCTCCCGCTGATCTACAACGTCACCAGTCTGTTCTGCACGCCGTCGGTGATGGAGGGGTTCGGAATGAGCGCTCAGGAGGCGGCGGCCAGCGGCAAACCGGTTGTCTCCTCGGACCTGGTGCCGTTCGTTTGCGAATACCTGCTGGGGGACAATCCCGAACAGGTGGCGGTCAACGGGCGGGAGGTGTCCTTTGGCCGGGGGGGCGTCGTGGTGCCCGCCGATTTCGTGGAGGGTTTCGCCGAGGCCATGCTCCGCCTGCTCAAGCAAGACGATCTCCGGCAGCGCATGGGCGCCAAGGCCCGGGAAATCACAGTGCCCTATTTCACCTGGCGGCGAATGACCGCGAACCTGCTGAGCGACCTGGGCGTATCACCGGATAGGAGGGGATGACATGCTTGCCGGCTTTCACGTACATCCCACGGATCTGGGTTTGAAGCTCCTGGGAACTTGGCAGGCCCAGGCGCGTGACGGGTTTCTGCTGACTGACCCGGCCAAGGCCCGGATCCTGACCCACGAAGCCGCCGACGAGGTCACCGGCGTAACCTACCGCTTCCGCTGGATGCCGCACCGCGAAATCCGCGGCGATATCCCTGAGCTGGAGCGCCGCGGCATCCTTAACCCCAACCGCGACAGCACCGCGCTTTTTCGCGATCCGCGCGACCCGTACGGGCGGCACTGCTTCCTGTGCAGGGACAACGTCATCGAGTGCCACCCGATGGAAGTCCTCGTCCCGGTGACCCTGGCCGGTCGGAAGTACTACGCCGGGGCCAACTTCGCCTGGATTGAGCCCGACCACTTCACGGTCATGGCTGCCGAGCACACCGACCAGGCCTATTCCCCTCACGTCCTCGAGGCCATGCTCGATCTGCACGTGCGGACGGCCGGGCGGTTCCGCGTCCTGTTCAACGGACCGGAGGCCGGAGCCACGATCCCGTGGCACCTGCACTACCAGATCACCACGGCCCAGATGCCCATCGAGCGACTGCATCCCGCCTGCGAGGAGCACTATCCCACGGCCCTGTGCCGCTTTCACCTGGCCGACGACGGGCTGGAGCGGGCCAACCGGACCATCGAACAATGGCTGGCCGGAGACGCCCAGCAGCGCAGCGTGAACATCCTGATTGCCAGCCCCGGCGGGGATCCGTCCGTCTTCGTCTTCCCTCGTGACCAGCGGCACGCGACGGCCGAGGGCAAGGGACTGGTGGGCGGGTTCGAGGTGGCCGGCGATTTCGTGCTCAGTGCCCCGGGTGAGGAAGAAACCTTCCGCAACGCCTCGGTGGCGACGGCCGCGGAGATACTCAGCCAGGTCTATCCTCCGGACTGGAGCGCCACCGCCGCGGCTTAATGGGCTTATCTATCCGAGCCGTCGCTTGCCCTGAACGAGCGAAGCGAGTGAGCGACGGCCGACAGGGTGGGCCGCAGGCGGGGCCTGCGGACGGACTCCCCGCGGTCGGAGCAAGAGTCTGCCAGGCGCCGGGCCAAGTGGATCAAACCGATCGGCGTTTGCCACCGGCGAAAACCCCGCACAAACCGTAAGTTGCTCTGGTTACAGGCGCTTACCGCCGGTCCTCGCCCGGTGCGCTTTTAAGCGAGGAACCTCTTTTACCGACCCCTTTTATCTTCCTCTTTATGTTATCTTTATCCTTCCCCTTTATCCCTTTGTTTCCCTTGATGCTTGGGTCACTCACGGCTTTAGCCGTAGGCGTTACACGACTGTGTCATGGGGCCGCCAAGTTCTCCACGTCGGATTGCCTCAACCGGTACACAAACAGCGAGTATCCGATACGCTCGTCCGGGGGACGATCACGGAGACGGTTCACCAGCCTGGCCCGCCGGAGCCGCTCGTACTGGGCGGCCAGCCGCTGGCGATCGCGCCGCGCTTCCTCCGTCTCCTCCGCGGGGACCGGCCGGGCAAGGAACTCACCCAGCGCCCGGTACGTCTCCTGGGCGTCTGGTGTCTCCCAGAAGCTGTCGCGCACGGCGAGCCAGTACACCCCAAGCAGGTGCGTGACACTGATCACATACGTTCCGGATGTCAGATCAGCCGGCCGGCCGAAGGGAATCGCACTGTAGTGCAGCATCTGGCAATCGAAACCGTACTTCGTCGGGTCACCGCTGCCGAAGTAGGCTAATTTGATCGTTTCACCAGGGCGCCGGCGGGCATACTCAGCCAGTCGTTTGAGGTCCTGCCCCCAGTCAATGTTACTGTCGGCAAGATAGAGGTGGCCGTTACGCGCACCCCCGACGAATTCGTTGAAGTAACTCAGATAATGTGGGTGAATTCGCAAGTTGGCGACCAGGAGCCAACCCAGCGCCAGGACAACCACCCATCGCCCGATTCGCGAACTGATCCACGTCGCAGACACGCCGGCAAAAACCGCAACGGCTGGATAGATGGGCAGCAGGTGTCGATGTCCGATGTTAATGTTGGAGGCGATTGTGAAGGCGCCGTAAACCACCGTCATGGTGGCGATGCCAACCATGAGAACGGGATCGCGACCAAGGGGTGCTCGGCGCACAACGAGCGCCGTCAGACCCATCACCAGCAGCAGCATCGTCGGGATCGGCGTCTTGATGGCAAAGGCAACCGGGAAATAGAATCGCCAGCCGGTGGCGGAAAACTCCCCATTCAGATACGCCTGCCTCGCGCGGGTGGTCTTCAGGGTGTACGCCAACCCGAAGAGATACGCCTCGGGAAGCAGCCGCACGGTACGAGCCCAGCGGATGAAGTCCACGGCCAACCCCTTGAGCGGCTTCCCGTCCCTGTCGTGGAGAAGCGTCTGCCACGAGCCGTCCATGTCGGCGGGCAGGTCCTGGAGGGATCGCACGTCTGGAAGCAATATCGCGCTCTCCGCGGCGCCGGTGTGGAACGGACTGTATCTCCACCCATAACCTGACCAGATCATGACCCACACCGCCACAGCGCCAAGCACCCAGATGACGACCACGGCTGCGGCGCGGCGGCGGCGTGGCACCAGCTTCAGGGGAAGGCGTTCCCGCCCGTCGTTCCCGCGCACCTTCAGGGAAGCCGGTTGACGCGGTATCGGAGCGGCTCGGAAGACCGCGACGAGCGTCATGACTGCCAGCGCCGGCAGGAGCAGGGGCCAGGAAAACTTCACCAGACTCAGCGCACCGGCTGCCACAAAGGTCGCCAGTAACCGCCTCCAGGTGATCCGGTTCATCAAATGGGCGAACGCCAGGAGCGTCGCACTCATACAAAACGTCACCGGCATGTCCGTCGTCACCAGCCGCCCGTGCGCCAGAAACGTCGGGCTCAATACGGCCAACACCAGTGCGAGCAACCCGGCAAGCGCTCCGAACAGCGACCTGGCCATCGCATAGACGCACAGACAGGTCCCCAGAAACAGCACAACGATCGCACACCGCGCCACGGTCAGCAGGCGCTCCCCGTCATTCAACTCGAACAACCAGGCCCGCCCGACGTGCCAGACGCTGCCCAAGCGCCAACCCAACGTTTCGGCGGAGGGCCACCTCTGCTTCATCAGCAGGAGCGGGCAGGCGGCCCACATCTTGCCCAGCGGCGGATGATCATGGCCGAGCCGAAAATCCCCCGTTTTGAGGTAACTCATCCCTGCGGTGAGTTTGCTCGTCTCGTCGAAGGTGATGCTGTCCCCAAAGAGTGAATTGATCGCCAGGACGGCCGCCGTGGCCAGGCAAACCAGGACTATCAGGCGACGGCGGCGCTCGAGCTTCTCGACGATCACCGACACTGTCCGCTGCCCCTTCCCCATGCTAACGAATGCTCCGCCGACACGGCCCGCCGCCACATCAGGCACATGGTATCCATCTTTCTCGATCCCTCAATCCCGGGTGATCAGGTTGCTGGCCAGCGGTCTGGAGACCATTTGGGCCACCCACCTCCCCAGCCGAACGGATCGGGCCACGAACGGCAAGCGGATTCTTTCCGAAGGCGCCCCCGTTGTGCGTGTAATGCGAGGAGACAAGGGAGACGGCCGATGACCGTGCCACCACTTGTCCAGGTGACACCCGCCGGGGTGGCACTGCTGAGCTTCGGACGGCCGTGGAAGTGTGCCACTGCTCTGGAGCAGTGTCCGGACTATCCGAACGGATCATCCATTCGCGATGGCGCATCGGACCAACCCTCCCAGAACCGCGCGCTCGACCACTTCCGGTCTGTTGGGTGTTCCACGAGCCCACGCCGAACCGGGTTCGCATGAATGTAGTCGACACTCGCCGGCACCTTTTTTTTTCCGAAATACATTGTGATCGAACCCGCCATCCGGCTGCCAGAATCAAAGCACCCGCCACGATGGATATACCCCGGTCAGCCGCTCCAGCCACGTGCGCTGCCGGTGCTCTTCGAGCCAATGGCGGGCCGGTTTCGCCACCGGCTGCTTCAGGGCGACCAGAATTCGCGGCATTTCGTAATGGGGCATACGCGGCGCGGTGGCATGCTCTCGCCGGCAGGCGTGAGCATGGGGGGCCGAGGAAAGCATGGCTACCCGCTGCGCGTGAAGCCATGCCACCGGTCGTCACTGTCCGGCTCGATTACCCAGGCGGCGCCCTCGATGGGCGGCCCCCCGAAGTAAGAGATAGGTACTGCCGGCCCGGTAGGGGTGCGGGTTGGCGGCGCAATTCCGGGCCGGGGCATAGCCGGCGCAGATTACCACAGGCCGCTGCGCTCCTGACCCACTCCCGAAACCCGCGGTGCTCTGCGACGGAACGACGGGCTGACCGTCCGCGTTGCTGGGCTACCTGGACCATGATACCATCCGCCCGCGTTGGCAGGCGAGCGCTGTCCGAACGACGGCTTGGGCGAAGCATGGCTGAGGAAGACCGCCTCAAGGCGGAACGCATCAAGAAGCTGGAGAGACTACGAGAGTTGGGCGTGGACCCGTACGGGGGGCGGTACGAGGGCGTCCAGGCGATCGCGGAGGTCCGGGCCCGCGGCGAGGCGCTGGGAATCGAGTCGGGTCAGTTTCTCGACGGCGAGCGGGCCTGCGTGGCCGGCCGGATCGTCCTCCAGCGGGTGATGGGCAATCTGATCTTCCTGACCGTCCGCGACGGGACCGGTGACATCCAGTTCGGCCTGTCGAAAAAGAGCCTGGTCGAGCAGTGGGCGGCGATCAAGCTGCTGGACCTGAGCGACATCATCGGGGCCAACGGCAGCCTGGGCCGGACCAAGACCGGCGAGCTGACCCTGTGGACGGATGACGTCAAGCTGCTGAGCAAGTCCCTTCGGCCGCCGCCGGAGAAGTGGCACGGGCTGACCGACGTGGAACTCCGCTACCGGACGCGATACGTCGATCTGTTCGCCAACCCCGAAGTGCGCGAGGTCTTCAAGCAGCGCAGCCTGATCATCCAGGCGATTCGCGAGTACCTGACCGGGTGCGGCTACTATGAGGTGGAGACGCCGGCCCTTCAGCCGATCTACGGCGGGGCGGCGGCCCGACCGTTCACCACGCACCACAACACGCTGGACGTGGATCTCTTCCTGCGGATCAGCCCGGAGTTGTACCTCAAACGGCTGCTGGTGGGCGGGATGGAGCGGGTCTTCGAGGTTTCCCGCAATTTCCGCAACGAAGGTATCAGCCCGCGGCACAACCCGGAGTTCACCATGGTCGAGCTGTACGAGGCCTACGCCGACTACCAGGTGATGATGGAGCGGGTGGAGGGCATGGTCCGGGCCTCGATCGAGAAGCTGGACGGCAGATTCGTCCGCCTGTTCGGAGAGCTGGAACTCGATTACACTCCGCCGTGGCCCCGAGCCAAGTACGCCGACCTGCTCAAGAAACACGCGGGTGTGGAGATGACCGACGCCGCCGTGGTGCGCGACCGGGCCGACCAGCTCGATATCGACCACACCAGTATGGACGACGCCGTGGTGGTCAACAAGGTGTTCGAGGAGACCGTCGAGCCGAATCTGATCCAGCCGGTCTTCGTGTACGACTACCCGGCTGCGATCTGCCCGCTGGCCCGGCGGCACCCGGAGGACCCGTCTCTGGCTCTGCGCTTCGAGGCTTTTGTCGCGGGGATGGAACTGGGCAACGCCTACACGGAACTGAACGATCCGCAGGTTCAGGAGGCCAACCTGCGCCGCCAAGTGGCCGGCGAAGGCGACGAGACCATGGCGGTCATGGACGAGGATTTCGTGCGGGCCCTGGAGTACGGCATGCCACCGGCCGGCGGGCTTGGGGTGGGCGTCGATCGGCTGGTGATGGTCCTGACCAACAGCACCTCCATCCGCGACGTGATCCTGTTCCCCCTGCAACGTCCCCGGCAGCAAGGAAGCGAACCGGCCTGATGTACAAGCTGTTCCTCTCGCTCCGTTATCTGCGCAAGAGGCTCATCGCCCTGTTCGCCGTGGGCAGCGTGACCCTGTGCGTCTTCATGGTGCTGGTGGTCATCAGCGTCATGGGCGGCTTTCTGGAGATGGTCAAGGAGCGCTCCCGCGGGCTGCTCAGCGACATCGTGGTGGACAACGCCACGCTGCAGGGCTTCCCCCACTACCAGGAGTTCATCGACGCCCTGCAGGCCCGGATGCCCGACGTAGTCGTCACGGCCACGCCGGTGATCTACAACTACGCCATCCTGCGGGTCCAGGCGACCAAGTACACCAAGCCGGTCCGCGTGGTCGGCATCCGCCTGGACAAGTACGAGCAGGTCAACGATTTCGCCAACAGTCTGTGGTACGACAGGTTTTACCCGGGAACCACGTCGCTGGGTTTGCAGCTTCAGCCGGTGGCGGGCTGGGACGAGCACGACAACCGGGTCCTGCCCGAGCCGTTCGAGTCAGCCCACCAGAAATGGCGACAGACCGCCTCGGCAGAGGAACTGGCCGAGTACGACCGGATGCCCTATTCGCCTCCGCCCGGGGCGCGGGTGTTCGCCCAGACCGTCGCCCCACCGGGCTATGTCGGCGGCGACGAATTCGAGGCCGAAGACCTCTATGGAGTCATCATCGGCTGCGACGTGATCAACGAGCGCACCAAGACCGGCGATTACCTGCGCCACTACGCGCTGGGCTCGGAGATGCTGCTGACCCTGCTGCCCATGACCCGGGAGGGAACCGTCAGCGGGGAGGGCTCGACGACCTTGAGCCTGCGCTACGCCGACGACTCCCGCACCAGGGTCTTCGAGATCGACGACCTCTGCGTGTACGTGGACTTCGACATGCTGCAGTCAGTGCTGGCCATGAACCCCCAGGAGCGGATCGACGGGGGCTTTGCGCCGGCCCGGGCGTCGCAGGTGTTGATCCGCCTGGCCGAGGGGTTGGACGCCAAGGAGGTCCGGGCCCGCATCGAGGAGTTCTGGGAGACGTTCCGCGCCTCGCTGGACGTGGATCCGCTGTCGCTGGAGACCCAGTTGCTGGATTTTGTGAGCGTCGAGACCTGGGAGGAGCGGCAGGTGCAGTTCATCTCCGCCGTGGAGAAGGAAAAGGTGCTGGTGACCATCCTGTTCGCCATCGTCAGCGTGGTGGCCGTCGTGCTGATCGGGTGCATCTTCTACATGGTGGTGGAGAAGAAGACGCGGGACATCGGCATCGTCAAGAGCCTGGGCGCCTCCAGCAGCGGGGTGGCCGCCATCTTCATTCTGTACGGGGCGGCCGTCGGGGTGGTCGGCTCCATCATCGGCAGCGTGGCCGGCGTCTTCTTCGTGCGCAACATCAACGAGATTCAGGATGCCCTGGCCCGCCTCAACCCCAACCTCCAGGTCTGGAGCCCGGACGTTTACACCTTCGACCGGATTCCCAACAGCGTCGATCCTGTCGAAGCGGTGGTGATCGTGGTGGTGGCCATCGTGGCCTCGATGCTCGGGGCGCTGATCCCGGCGCTGTTGGCCGCCCGCGTCTGGCCGGTGGATGCCCTGCGCTATGAGTAACGCCCTGCTGCGAGCCGACGGCGTGGTCAAGACCTACATGATGGGCCGATCCCCCCTGCGCGTCCTGCGCGGGGTCTCGCTGGAGGTCACCCAGGGCGAGTTCGTCGCCGTCATGGGTGCCAGCGGCAGCGGCAAAAGCACGCTGCTGCACATCGTTGGTGGCCTCGATCTGCCCGATCGGGGCGGCGTAGTCTTCGACGGCCAGAGCGTTTTCGACCTTCCCCGGCGGACCCGAGAGCGTCTGCGAAACACCGACGTGGGCTTCATCTTCCAGTTCTATCACCTTCTTCCGGAGCTGAACGTCCGCGAGAACATCCTGTTGCCGCACATGGTCGGCACCTCGGTCCCGCGTTGGCTGGCTCAGGATTGCGTCAACGCCTTGAAGCGATCCTTCGCGCGGGTTGTCGGCACGCCGATGCTGGATTGGGCCATTCGAAAATGCTCGAAAGCTCTCAACCGGAAACTGGGGGGGATGGTCGGGCGGATGCTCGACACGTTGGTCCCTACTTGGTCGATGGCTCAGAGCGAGGCTAGGCAACAGACCGAAGATATCATCGACAAGGTGGGTCTGTCCGCCCGTGCCAGACACCGCCCCGCCGAGTTGTCCGGCGGCGAACGCCAGCGGGCCGCCATCGCCCGGGCCATCGTCACCCGCCCGCGCCTCCTTCTGGCCGATGAGCCGACCGGCAACCTGGACAGGGCGATGGGCAGGGAAATCCTGGCCGTGCTCGCCAAGCTGAACCAGCAGGGGCAGACCATCGTCATGGTCACCCACGATCCGCAGGTGGCCAGCCTGGCCCACCGGGTCGTCCAATTGGTGGACGGCAAGATCCGGCGCTCCGCGTCGTGAGAGTCTGCCACCGACTCCCGCCTGGGCAAGACGCCCTGACACACGGTCAAGCACAAAAGAAACGCCCCGCGCTAGACTTGTGCGATCTGTCAGGAATAGAATGAATGTTCATGCTCTTGGAAGGGAAGGTGGGTGCGCGACAGTCACTGACGTGGTGCTGTTTCTGTATTGGAGACCCACCGTGTACTGCTGGCCGACCCTCCAACGTCTCAGAGCTTTTACGCTGATTGAACTGCTTGTCGTCGTCTCGATTATTTCGCTTCTGGTCGCTATTCTTTTGCCGTCCCTCAGTCGAGCCCGCGATCAGGCCAAATCGGTAAGTTGCCTGGCCCGGCTCAAGGATTTCGGAACGGGGTTGGCCGCTTACGAAAACCTCAACGGCGATTTCCTCCCCCCAGCGGAGTGGTACCCTGACGCTGAAAATTACGCATTGTTGCGCTACGGATGGGCCGAGCTCTTGTTCAGCTTCGTCCATAAGGAGCCGCCACCGTTCTTCGAATTGCACGATCCTCCCACTTGTCCGGCCAATTTCCCGGCGCAACGCAATGTTGATCCCCGACGTTTTGATGACTATTTTGTGTGCAAGGCCAGTTCGCGCCAGGCTGCCAACAGCGGAAGTTATCGCGTTTACCTGCCATTCTGGAGCGGGGCGCGACACCTTCTGGACGACCAGGGAAAGCTCCTCGGTGGGCCAGTTCCGGATGTTGGTGTGAGCCGACCGAGCTTGAGTCCCAAGGTACCGCTGATCGGCGACGCCAACGAACTCTCGCACCGTGGCGACGGTGACTACCCGCCTGGTGAATCGTGCGCTCTGGGAGATGACTGCAGTTACATCAATGCCGGCGAGGCTAACATCGCCGGCAGCAACGGCGTCGACGGCAACAGGTTCTCAGATCGTCATGACGGCGGCGCCAATTACCTGTTTCAGGATTTCCATGCCGAGTGGAACACTCATCTCCGCGATGAGCTGGCCGTTGATTGGGATCTTAACGGCGTGGACGACATCGACGTGGCACCGTAGCTACCGGCACCGATGGATGGCCTGCTCTCGCGCGACGAAGTCGCGGGCAAGCGTGTCTAAGTCGCCCCTGCCGAGCCAACGCTTCACGTTGGGGGGAGCGATCCGCGGCCCGATCACCTTTCCGGCACGCGGCCGGGTGGCACTGGCGGCTTGTCCGCCAGTGTTTACCATACGCCGACATGATGGCCGATTACCGAAAACAGGTCAAACACCGACACGAGCCCGGCCAGGCCCACGAGCTGACGTTTTCCACCTATCAGCGGCGGCCCATCCTCCTCTTGAACGATCACCCGAAGCTCCTCTCCCACGCGATCGATCAGGCCATGCAAAGACACGAATGCGACCTGCTTGCATTCGTCTACATGCCGCAGCACGTCCACCTGCTCATCCTGCCTCAAGTCCCCACCGCTCAACGAAACCGTGCCGTGCAAGCAAGTTCAACCCGAACGGCAAGCAACGCCCCGACCTCCGGCCTGTCTGATCCGGTTCGTCGCGTCTCGAACATCCTTTTCGCGATCAAACGGCCGGTCTCCTTCCGGATCAAGCAGGCACTGATCCAACGACGAGACCCATTGCTCGACCAACTCACGATCCGCGAACGCCCCACCAAGACGACCTTCCGCTTCTGGCAGGAAGGCAGCGGCTATGACCGCAACATCCACAGTCTCGAAACCATCAAGGCCGCTATCGAGTACATCCACCACAACCCCGTCCGCCGCGGCTTGTGCGAACACCCGGCCGCGTGGAAGTGGTCAAGCTATCGCCTGTACGATACCCCCGCCGAGCCACCGGAACCAGAACTGCCGCAGGCACGTCGATTTTGCTTGTAGGAGCAACGGCATCGCGAATAACCGGACCGAAACAGAGAGGATGGAAGACACTGGCGGACAAGCCGCCAGTGGCACCCGGTGGGCAAGCAAGTCGAAACCCCCCGTCCCGAGCCAACGCTTCACGTTGGGGGGGAGCGATCCGCGGCCCGATCACCTTTCCGGCACGCGGTGGACCCAGCCGTAGGGGTCCGGCTGGTCTCCGACCTGGATGGCGGTCAGTTTCTCGTACAGCTCGACGCAGCGTTTGCCGGGTTTGTCGTCCGGGCAGTAGACCTTCTTGCGGTGGCGCCAGGTGATGGAGCGGATGGGGGTGATCACCGCGGCCGTCCCGCAGCAGCCGGTTTCGACGAACTCGAAGATCTCCTCAACCGGAACGTGCCGTCGTTGCGGACGCAGGCCTATCTCCTCGGCCAGGGTGATCAGCGACTTGTTGGTGATTGACGGCAGGATCGAGGGGCTCTCCGGGGTGACGTACTGGTCCTGCTTGGTGAGGCCGAAGACATTGGCCGGCCCGCACTCGTCGATGTACTTCTTCTCCTTGGCGTCAAGGTAGACGACGTCGGTGAAGCCGTTCCTCTTGGCGGAGACGCCGGCCCGCAGGCTGGCGGCGTAGTTGCCGCCGACCTTTACGTCGCCCACGCCCAGCGGGGCGGCCCGGTCGACGGTCTCGTCAATGTACATGTCCATCGGCTTGAAGCCGGTCTTGAAGTACGGCCCGACCGGCGTGACCAGGATGAGGAAGATGTACTCCCCAGCCGGCTTGACGCCGATCTCCGGCCCCGTGCCGATCACCAGCGGGCGGATATACAGGGCCGCCCCAGTGCCATAGGGTGGCACGAACCGACGGTTGGCGTTGACCACGCGGTGGATGGCGTCGATGAACAGATCCTCGGGGACCGGCGGCATGCAGATCTTCTCGCAGGAGCGAGCCATGCGGGCGGCGTTTTCGTCGGGGCGGAACAGGACGACGTCGCCGGTTCTGGTCTCGTAGGCCTTCATGCCCTCGAAGCACTCCTGACCGTAGTGCAGGCAGGTGGCGGCCATGTGCAGCGGGATAGTCCGGGCGTCGGTCAGGTTCCCCTCGTCCCAGGAGCCGTCGTGCCAATTGAAGCGGATGTTGTAGTCGGTGTCGCGATATCCGAAGTCCAGGTTGGGCCAGTCCAGATCTGCCTTGGTCATGGTCGCCTCCTCGGTTCCGCCGTGGTGGAAGAGTCGTTCTCTCGACGCCGGCTTCGCGTGGACCTTTGGTCGGGGCGGGCTGGAGGAATTGGGAACACTCTCAAGCGCTCGCCTCGTTCGCCTACACGAACCGCTGCCGGTCCGATGAGCAAACTCCGTGCCGCAGCCGACGATTCTGCTCGCAGGCCGCCCGTTTCCAGTCCCGTCGAGACGCTGAGCCGGCGCTGGGGGGCGCTGGGTCAGCAGCGCTCCCCCGATAGCGCCCCGCGACAGACGGCCTCTGACAGCGCTACCAGGCCAACGTCCACCATAGCATCTTGGGTCCAGAATTCCACCCTGTCCAGGCCCGGAACTGCCCGATTCGCCGCGACGATCTACCGATAGACCGTTGGCTTCGACGAAGAGCCGGCGGTGTTATGGGACATTGGCAGGTCATCGCGTGCATCCTCGGCGCCCTGGCGGGAGTGATTGTCTTTCTGAGCCTGGTCACGCACGAGCTGGTCGTCTTCGAGCGCGCCCTGGAGTTTCGCCGGAAGATCGAGAAAGAGAAAGAGGCCCGACGCCAGCAGCAGGATCAGTAGGCCCGTTGACGCGGAGGGAACCGGGCCCTAGATTGTCTGGCTGGACACCCGAGGCGACTTCCAGGGAATAGGGCGGCGCAGGATGTACTCACAAGCTGCACGATTCTCGCAACTGCGTCACCTCTTGACGGTCGTTGTGGTAGTCGCCATCGTCGGGGCGGCCGTGTTGATCGGTCTGGGGATCGTCCGCCTCTCCAAGCCCGACGGCCTGTGGATGATCGTCGTCGGGACCGGGGCGATCCTCGCCTCGGTGATTGTGGCCGTCATCGCTTTCATCGCCTTGAAAATCGACGCCAACACCCTGCGCCTCTCCACGGCCATCCACGACCTGCACGAGGAGATCGAACGCCAGGGAGGCAGGCTTAACGCCATCGCCGAGAGTACCCGCCTCTCGGACGCCGCCAAGTCGATCGCCCACCGCGAAGAGGAGCTCAACGCCCTGCGGGGGGCGATTTACGACGATATCAACCTGCATGACTGGGAGGCGGCGGCCTACCTGGTCTCCGAGATGGAGCGCCGGTTCGGACACCGCGAGGAGGCCCAGCAGCTCCGCGAGAAGCTCATCGAGGGACGCAGCGAATTCTACGATGAGGAGGTGGGCAAAGCCCTACCCCATGTCCGTCGCCTTTTCGAGACTCACGAATGGAGCCAGGCCGCTCAGGAGATCGGTCGGCTGGTAACCGCCTTCCCCAACGAACCGCGCTTCGTCCAATTGATGGAGGAGCTGGCCACGCGGAAGGAAGCCCGCAAGCAACAACTGGTCAAGGAGTTCACCGCCGCGGTCGAGCGCGACGACATCGACATCGACGCCGGGATGGCCGTCCTGAAGGAGCTGGACGAGTACCTGACCCGTGACGAGGCGGCCCGCCTGGAGGAGTCCGCCCGAAAAGTGGTCAGGGGAAAGCTCCAGCAGCTCGGCGTGCGCTTTCGTTTCGCCGTCACCGAAGAACGCTGGCGTGACGCGCTGGAGGTGGCGGTCTCCATCATGAACGAGTTCCCCAATTCGCAGATGGCCCGAGAGGTGCAGGACCGGCTGGCCATCCTGCGCGAGCGGGCCGAAATGCCCAGCGACATCGAGGTCACCAGCTCAACACTCCCCACCGGCTCGACACCCCCTGAACCTGGCGAGTGAAACGGCCGGCGCCTGTTATCGGACCCCCTGCTCCTGCCCGCCAAGATCGTGGCGCTTGCTCCCCATCCCTCGACGCCCGCTAAGTCAAGGGGCCCGAGCCAACTTCCGATATTCCAGCAGTGTTTGGCATGTCCGCTGCGGCAACGGCGGATTCGCTTCTGAGGGCGGTCTGCCTTGGCTGGCGTGCGCAGACCTCTCGTGTGGTTCAACTGGGGGGAGCACCCGATTCCTGGATCCTCAGTTCATGGATAGCGGCACGACGGCAGCCTCGGGCCAGCGAGATCAGGGCCGTTCCTTGAAACGAACGTTTCTCGGGCTGCAGTTTAAATTCACCCTGCTGGTGCTCTGCCTGACCCTGACGGTGGCGGTCGTCGTCGGAGGGTCGCTTCTTGATCGGACCGGGAAGCTGGCCGCTCGGCAGAAACGTGAACAGTGCCTGCAGCTATCGTCTTTGCTGGCCAGGAGTTCGGCCGGGGCACTGCAGCGCGGGGACCTGGAAGCGCTGCAATCGCTGGCCGAACACTTCAGCACCGGCGAGGCAATCCACTTCGTCGCTTTCACCGACCCGGCTGGTAATCCGGTCGCCTTGGCAGACCCCTCCGGCGGTTGTGCCCGCCGCCTACAGGAAAGCGGACGCCTGCAACCCGACGACGGAACGCTCGGCACACCGGTTCTGGTCCGGGCCCGAGACGGGGAAGCCCATCTGCAGGCGACCTACCCAATCAACTCGCCCGCCGCCAACCCGGCGGGGGAACGCCCGTTGCTCGGTTACGTTCGGGTTGGCCTCAACGTCGAGCCGACCATGCGCTACCTGACTGCGGCGCTCGATCTCTTCTCCGGAATCGTCCTTGCGGCCGTGCTATTGGCCGTGCCACTTGCCTATCTAGTGGTGCGGTGTGTCGTCGTTCCGCTCAACGAACTGTCCCTTGTCGTCCACCGCTTCGCCGAGGGCGATCTCGAGGCCCGGACCACCGTCCAGCGCAACGACGAGATCGGCGAATTGGCTGAAACGTTCAACGGCATGGCCGACGAGCTGGCCCGCAAGCACCAGCAGATCTCCGCCCTCAACGTCGACCTGGAAGAGCGGGTCTGCCGGCGGACCCGACAACTTCGCGAGCTTGCCTCGCGCGAGCCGCTTACCGGACTCTACAACCGGCGACACTTCAGTGAGGTGCTCACCAACCGGTTTTCCGAAGCCGCTCGCTACGGGTCCGATCTGTCCTGCATGATGCTGGACCTGGACGACTTCAAGAGCGTCAACGACCACTTCGGTCACCACGTGGGGGACGACCTGCTGATCCTCACCTCGATCACCATTGCCAGCCAACTGCGTGCCGCCGACGTGGCCGCCCGTTTCGGCGGCGACGAGTTCATCGTCCTCCTGCCCCAGACCGATGTCGAGCGGGCCCAGGTTCTGGGGGCCCGGATCGCCGACAAGTTCTCGCAGGACGTGGCCGAGCAACTCCCCGAGCTGCGGGTCAGTCTGAGTGTCGGGATCGCCGGCGTGGCCGATGCCAACTCGGACACCCCCGAGAATCTCATCCGGGCCGCCGACCGGGCCCTGTACCGGGCCAAGGCTATGGGCAAGAGCCGCATCGTCATGGCCGGAACTCTCGGATAATATCGCCCGCCTGGCCGACGAATAAACCGTCGAGGGTCGCAGGTCGCCGGGAACGAGGCCTGCCACCGCCGAGCCGTGGGCTTTCCGCCTTCGGCGGGCACCGACTGAAGTCCGCGGCTCGTATTACCGTCGCCCGTCCCGGAGCCGGGGTTATAACCCCGCCCGGCCTTTGGAATCGCCGCGACCGGCGAAACGGGGTACAGTGAGAGGGAGACCTCCGCTTTCGGTTTCTGACATCTAACCGCTGGGGAAGGCGATCGGACTATGTGGCAGGCCATCGGAAAGTACGTCGGCGGCAGGGTGTTGACCGCCGTGCTGGTGATCTCCTCGGCGGCGGGGATCATCTGGTTCTGGAAGCACCCCGAGCAGTTGCAGAGTCTCTGGCGGGTCATCAAGTTTGTGCTCGCCTGGCTGGGGTTCGCGATCGTCCTGCCCTGGGCCCTCTTTTTCGTGCCGCCCTGGGTGATCAGGAAGGAGTCCAACCTGGCGGCCGGATTGATGCTGGCCGGTTACCTGCTCCTGGACATCGTCGTGGCCCTGTTTCTGGCCGGCGGCGTGCGCGGCCATGGCACGCTGACCTGGATCGTGCTCCTACTTGGCTTCTTGTCGGCGGGGGTTTATAATTTCCTGGTCTGCGATTACCAGGCCGAGAAGACCGAAGAATCGTGGTGATCCAAACGCGCGGTACGGAAGGATTCGGGCATGTCCGACCCTCAGGTGGGTGATCGCATCAGCAATTATCTGCTCGAAGAGGTCGTCGGCAGCGGCAGCTTCGGGCAGGTCTGGCGGGCCCGCCACCACGTGTTCGACGAGGTGGTGGCCATCAAGATTCCCACGGACCTGCAATACGTCCGCAACCTGCAGCGCGAGGGCGTCGCCGTCCACGGGCTCAAACACCCGAACATCGTGCGGGCCCTGGACCTGGACCCCTATGCCGATCCGCCGTACCTGATCATGGAATACGTGGCCGGCCCGTCCCTACGGCAGGCGCTGGAGGCCAACCCCCAGGGCCTGCCCATCCCCGCGGTGGTGGAGATCATGCGCGGGTTGCTGGCGGCGCTGGACGTGGCCCACCAGGCGGGACTGATTCATCGAGACGTCAAGCCAGCGAACATACTTCTGCAGACCGCCGGCGGCGGTCTGGAGCGCATCGCCGAGGTGACCCGCAAGTCGGTCAAGGTGACTGATTTCGGCCTGGGCCGGGTCGGCGGAATCACCACCGCCTCCATCATGCAATCCGGAAGCGCGCTGACCGAGGCCGGCAAGAGCATCTCGGGAACGCTGGCCTACATGTCGCCCGAGCAGAAAGAGGGCCAGGTCGATGCCCGCAGCGATCTGTACGCCTGCGGTATCGTGCTGTTCGAGATGCTCACCGGAGAGCGTCCCTCAGGGACCGAGATGCCCGGGTCGGTGCGCAGCGAGGTGCCCAAGTATTTGGATGAGGTCTTCCAGGGCAGTTACACGCGCCTGGACCGACGGTACCCCTCGGCTGCGGCCATGCTCGAAGCCCTGGCCCCGCCGCCGAGCGTTCCGGCCCCCCCGTCGCCGCCCCCGACTGCCGCAGGCCGGGCGTGTCCCCAATGCCAGGGAGCGACCCGGCCCGACGACCAGTTCTGCATCCATTGCGGGCACCAGTTGGCAGCCGAGGTACCGCGCTGCTCGTCCTGTCACGCGTTTGTGGGTCGTCAGGACCGTTACTGCATCTTCTGCGGAACAAAGCTGGAGTCGAACCCGGTTTAGCCTGGATTTGCGCAGATCATGAATGTGCAACTGCTGATCGGCCTGGTCCTGGTGTTGGCGGTTGCCGCGATGTTCTTCGGCGTGGCGGCTTGGATTTGGCATATGGTTTCTCTCGCGGCCGGTAGAGTGAGCAGGTCGATTACCGCTCGGGCCGAGGTCGGTGGAGCTTGGCGCCCCGCGGCGCCGGTACGGAAACGCCATTGTCCGAACGCAAAGTGCGGCAACTACAACGTGGCCGCTGCGAGATATTGCGCCCGTTGCGGCCAACGGTTGCCGGCAAGGTGACTCCGCTCCGCCGGCATCCGGTGACCGAGGCGGCGCCGTCGGGGGCGTGTTAAGAGCGACCAAGAGAATGAGTGTAGCACGGGTTTTTAGCCCCTGCACCGGTTGGAAACCGGTGCTACACACCAGGTTAGGGCTTCTCAGGAAATGAATGAGCAGGCCCGACGGGCCTTGCAGATCGAGACGGAGTTCCTGGCCGGGGCGGAGTCCAACTTCGAGCAGGCCAAAGGACGCCAACTGCGGGGCACGATCTGGCAGACGGCCCGGCCCGATGAGGAACCCGCCCTGCGGGCCATGCTGGCTTCGCACCACCGCCACGAGCGGGAGCTGCTCAAGCAACTGCCGCACAATCGGCGGATTGCGGTGCACGGTTTCGAGCGGCGCTGGTGGTTCGGCAAGCGGCGCACCGGCGTAGCCATCGCCTCGATGCTGGCCCCGCTGGAGCATTTTGCCGCCGGGGCCCAGGGAAAGATGCCGCCGGTGGATCTGGGCGAGCTGGTGGACCATGTGCGCAAGCTGGTGACCGATCCCAAGCTGCACCACGTGATCGGGGTGTGCAGCCCGAGCGGGTTCACCGCAGAGGCCCGCAGCTCGCAGTTGGAGCTGCCGAACGTCACCCTGGTGCTGATCGAACCGCGCCAAGGCGGCGGCTGGCGGGTCACGGGGGTCAACGAGGACGTCTCCGAGCAGGTGTTGTCCATGTTCGACCCCGAGGCCATGAGCCAGAAGCTCGGCCGGGTCCGTCAGGAGATCGAGGATCGCGGGGCTGACCTGCTGGTCGGCGGTCTGAACGCGAGTTCGCTGGCCGCCCGGCTCGATTTGCCGGAGGCGGTGGTTGCCCAGGCCTTCCAGCAGGCGGCGCTGGCCGATCCGGAGCTGAAGACGACCCGCAAATCCGGCGAGGTGCTGTTGTACCGCGGCGCCGCGGCCGCAACCCAGGAGAAAGCATCCATGAACGTGATCGACCGGATTCGGGCCCTCTTCGACCGTGAGGGAGATGAGGCCGCCAAAATCAACCTGCTGGCCGAAAGACGCGCCGCCCTGGACCAGCGGCGGGTCCGCATCTACGAGGATATCACCAAGCTGGAAGAAAAAGAGGCCGACTTGCTCGAGCAGGGCCGCAAAAGCCCCTCGGCAGTGGCCCGGCGGAGATTGGCCAGCCAGCTCGCCCAACTGCGAAAGGACATCGCCCGGCAGAACACCACGGCCAACATGCTCAATTCGCAGATCAACATCATCAGCACGGACATCCACAACCTGACGCTCATCCAACAAG
>Ga0114922_10001023_pt1 | contig 26664 bp, 19 predicted proteins | sample AartaG_FD_100975 | JGI IMG/M metagenome (GOLD analysis project Ga0114922, IMG submission 100975) | Deep subsurface microbial communities from Aarhus Bay to uncover new lineages of life (NeLLi) - Aarhus_00045 metaG | ecosystem: Environmental > Aquatic > Marine > Oceanic > Sediment | place... | reverse complement strand
CATCATTTTCGCTTGGCCCTTTCTTCTTGCAGTTTTTTGAGTCGTTCCTGTGCGCTCAATGGCCGCGGGGGAGTGCTTCGTGGAGGCGACTTGGGCGCCGGCATTTGTTTCAATTGGTCAATCGGCGTCGGCTTGGGAACTTCCACTTTGAATGTGTGCCCTTGACGCACGACATTGATGAATCCGTCATAGATTTCGCTGATCTGGTATTGATCCACCTCTTCCTCGATGAAATAGATATCCGGCTTGGATTGACCGGGAATCTGGATCCAGGCCAAACCCCGTCCTCCCACGATTAACGTCGCTTTCACCTGGAACTTCGGCGGCGGCGGCGGCGGAATCGGCGGCGACGTATAGACCAGAGTCACCTCCACGATCTCATCCTTGGTAATTTCGATCGTTTGATTTTTCGGAGCGATCCAGCCACTGACGGGCTTTACCGATACGGTATGGGAACCGATTAGAATTCCCTCGATGGTTGTGCCGCTGTTCTGCCATGAACCGGCATCCAGTTTCCATTGCGCCTGCCCCTGCAGGGCGGGATCGGGCCCCAGGGTGACGCGGACGCCGCCCTTGGGGATTTCTTCATAGATAGCCAGAACTTGCGTTACTTCATTCGGTTCGATTACTACTGTGGCTTTCTCCGGTGTTCTCCAATCCGCAACCGCCAGTAATTCCAGAGGATAGCTGCCAACGTAGATATTCTCTAAGGTAGTACCGCTGGTTTGCCAGGCAACGGACCCATAACGCCATTTGGCTTGAGGAACCACTTCGTTCGGTTCGATGAACACCTCCAGCGAACCCTTGGGCTTTTCGATATACGTTCCCGTTATCGCGGTCAATTGATCTTTTTGGATTTCGACAGCGATCGCCGCCGGCGTATGCCAGTTAGGCAAGGGTGTGAAAGTGACTTGATGTTTGCCGGCCGGCACCTGTGTCCTGGCGTTGTGATACTGCCAACCGCTTTTGTCCCACCGCCAGCGCATTTTGGCCTTCGCCGCTGCCGGTGGATTGATCGAAACCATTAGAGTACCCATCGGCGGGGGCAGACGATACGTTCCCGTTAGTCGTTTAACCTGATTTCTTGCGACCTTTGCGGTCAATGCTTTCGGCTTGATCCATCCTTCGGCGTCCTGGAATTCAATCGTGTAGGCGCCCGAGACCAGTAATTTCTCCACAATCGCATTGGGTTCCTGCCATTTGCCTCGGTTCATCCGCCATTTGGGCTGCTTGCTCAGTACCTCCGTCGGCCCGATCGAGACCTGCAGCGAGCCCCGCGGAGGATCCCAACGCTTGGAAAACAGCTTCACGGCGGATACCAGGGCCGAATCGGCAGAGGAATCGCTCCCATCAGAAGTGACCTGACCATCCCCATCCGATTTCAAGCCGTCCACACCGGTCGAATCCGGATTAATGCCCGACAACTGACCCAATCCTACGATCAGGACTAGAACCGCAATCAGGGTAATCGCGGCGTTACCACCAGAACCATTTAATCACGATGACTCCAGCTTTATCTCACAATAATAACGTTAACCGTTGCGGTCAGAACCATTTCTGCCCTCTTTTGTACCGGATTAGACCATCCAATCGGAAGGTAGTTCCACTACCCCAATCCATACGTCGGCTTTTATCCTGCAAGGTGGATTTTATAGACTATTCTATCGTCAAAATCCCTACCGCCGCTGTAACCGTAACACCTTGTAAAATAAAGACTCACAGAAATTTTTAACCTCATATCCCGGAACGCCCGGACACCAAAAATCTACAAGTTTTTCAGTACTGAAAATCCATATTCCATCGGCCCTAAAAGTCGTAATTTATTATCGGACTTGATGTTTTGTATATATGAGATATATATCAATAGTAGTTTATCTAAAATCTAAAATCTGTTAATAATTGGATATTATAAATATTTCGTTTGATTTCTAGTGGTATTGTTTTGTGCCGGTTATTATAGTAGTACAATGAATATCCAAAAGGTGGCACAGGGTGGGCATGGCACACCATTTGAACTTATTTACGAACTATTAATTTTACAAACACCTGGAAAACTGGTTGTGCCTGAAAACAAAATCGTGCGGCAAGGGACCGAAGCTGAGGACTATTTATTCGATCTGTACGATCAAATGATAGGGGATTTGGAAATTCCCTCGGTACTGCAAAAGGTGGCGGAGGTGGTACGGCAGGACCTCAACGCAGAGCGCGCCACAGTGTATCTGATCGACCAGAGCACCCGACAACTGGAATCGGCGGCAATCCTCGGTAATGTAGCGCGAATCATATGAGTTCCGATTTGTGAGAGTTCTCTGGCCGGATTTTGTGCCCTGACGGGCAGGGCGTTTGTCGTGGCCGACGCCTATCAGGATTTATCCTATATCGATCCAAAACTCGCTTCGATAGCTCGTGGGATAAGGTGAACGATTTTCGCACCCGGGACGTGATGTGTGCGCCGGCTCTTCTTAAGGGACAGGTGGTGGGAGTGGTGCAGGTATTAAACAGCACAAAGACAACGTTCGATCCAGCGGATTTGTCGTGGCTGCAAAACATCGCGCGACTGATCGGCTACGCCTTGCACCATACCAGGCTCCTCAATGACATCGCTACCTTAAAGCAGCTAGAGGTGGAAAAGGCCAAATTCCTGCGCGTGATGGTGCACGAACTCAAATCGCCTGTGGCGACCACCATGATGCTGGCGGATACCTATCGTCAGTTTCATAACGTGCATCCGAAGATGGAGACGTTAACTACCAAAATCAGCGAGCGCATGGGGCAACTGCAAGATCTGATTACGGATTTGCTGGAACTATCGAAGGTGAAATCGCAAGAACCGCTGGGTGAAATCACCGTACTGGATTTGGCGGCGCTGACACAGGAGGTAGCGCAGGAATATCAGGAACAGGCGCAGCAAAAAGGCCTGGCGATGACGGTGGATGTCCCCGCCGAATCCATGGAAATCCGATTCGATCAACTGGGATGTCGGCTCATCTTGTCGAACCTGCCTTATGAGCAATAATGAACGATCATCGCAGAATCCGTCTATAATGATCTGGTTTTTTCTCTAGCTAATACATCCTGCTTTTTATACAATGGCGATCACAGGAATTTTTTTAACGAAGGAGATCATTTATGAGCGGTATTTTTGGAGTAGTATCGAAAGGTAATTGCGCCGAGAGTCTTTTGTATGGTACGGATTATCATACCCATCTGGGAACCCAATTCGGCGGTATAGCGGTTCTGGGCGATCATTTTGTCCGTCAGATTCACGATATTAGTCAGAGCCAGTTCAAATCCAAATTCTATGATGATTTCCATCGCATGAACGGCAATAAGGGCATCGGCGTCATCAGTGCTTCCGAGGAACAGCCGATTTATCTCAATTCCAAATTCGGTCCGTTCTGCCTGGCCACCAACGGGATCGTGGAAAACGCCGAGGAATTGGCCTCCGACCTGTTGAAACAGGGCATTTCCTTCAGCGAAGTTAGCCCCAAAGGCGTCAATACCACTGAATTAATCGCCAAATTGATCGGCCGGGGCGATAATTTGATCGACGGAATTGAAAAAATGTTCCAGGTGATCGAGGGCTCCTGTTCCCTGTTACTGCTCAACCGCGCCGGCATCTACGCCGCACGCGATCGGCACGGATACACCCCCCTGATTGTCGGCAAACGCGACGACGCCTGGGCCGTTACCAGTGAAACCAGCGCTTTTCCCAATAACGATTTTGAGATCGTCAAACATATCGAACCTGGCGAAATCGTGCTCATAAACGAGGACGGCGTGGTGCAGCGTAAACCGGGTGACGGAACGATCCATCAAATCTGCGCCTTTCTCTGGATTTATACCGGTTTTCCAGCTTCCAACTACGAGGGCATCAATGTAGAAATCGTCCGGGAGCGCAGCGGGCGTTTCCTCGCCCAACGCGATAAGGATATTCAGGTGGACCTGGTCAGCGGCGTACCGGACTCCGGCGTGGGGCACGGGCTGGGCTATGCCATGGAATCCGGCAAACCCTTCCGCCGGCCGCTGGTCAAATACACCCCCGGCTACGGCCGCAGTTATACGCCCCCCTCTCAGCATACCCGCGACCTGATCGCCAAGATGAAGCTCATCCCGATCAAAGAAGTCATTGAAGGTAACAGCATCGTCGTCTGTGAGGATTCCATCGTGCGCGGCACCCAATTGAAAAATTTTACCATCAAAAAGCTCTGGGATTGCGGCGCCAAAGAAATTCACGTTCGGCCCGCCTGTCCGCCTTTGATGTTCCCCTGCCGGTTTAATCTTTCGACCCGTTCCATACACGAGTTGGCCGCCCGTAAAGCCATTCGCCACCTCGAAGGGCACGACCAGAAAAACGTCTCGGACTATATCGATCATACCACTGACAAATATCAAAATATGATAGACTGGATCCGCCGCGATATAGGCGTCACCACGCTGCGCTATCAAACCGTCGATGACATGGTCGAAGCGATCGGCCGACCGAAAGAATCCCTCTGCCTCTACTGCTGGACCGGCCAGTGCCCGAAAAAAACCGTCTGCCCCTCAACCGCCAACATCACCGCGGTCGAAAGCACCCCGCAACCAACACCGGCTAAACAAAAAGCGTAGGGTGTGCATTGCACCTCTTTTTTATCTATCCATAGTTGGTGTGCATGTCACCCGTCTGGGATTTTGATCCCGGAGGGATCGTGTGAGAATAGCCCCCTCATTTATGAGGGGGAATCTGATCCCTACAAAGATTTTAACGTCCCGTAGGGATAGAATGATTATGATTGGCGCCGAGTGTCATGCCAACCAGTTTCTTTTTTATCCATCTATTTTCTTTCTTGGCATTCTTTCGTTATTTGCGTTGTGTTAGTTTACTATAAACAAGCTCATAAGGGAGTTTGTCTGGATTATAGGCATGAAGTATATAAATAATAAGAAAGTCATTATTATTATCAACAGCAATATCGAAAGATCGAATTCTTTTACTTTCAATAATTGTTACAGTATCGTTCCATCCTTCACGAGTTTTTTTCTTGCAAAATAATCCTTTGTAATCCTCTTCCCAAAACACATACACATCACCATTGTTATCTACTACTACCTTCGGCGTACTACGGCCCTCCTTGTGATTGTAACTATATACCTCTCTGATATATTCTCCGCTTGTGCGAGGATAACCGTTTGAAAAATAGACATTGCTATGAAAGCTAAAAAGGGCATGTTTAATTTTATATGCGATTGAGTCATAATATTTTGTGTAGCACAGAACGCGTCGATGGTCAAGATAGAAAGGGAATACGTTTCACAACACAGTTTGAAGGAACAGCCTGCCTCACATGCAATTGCAGGCCTGAACATGCCCACGCAAGCGTGGGCATGGCACCCGACGGGTAGCACCGCCAAGCGAACGAAGTGAGTTTGGGGGTGGTTGTGTAACCGCTTACTTACGTGCGCGGCTTGGATAAGAGAAACAGAAATGGAAAAATGCGTCCGGTCCCTTTACTTTCTTCGGGGCTTTGAAGATTCGTTTTTTTGGGCTGCCAAGGCAGGAGTCCGGAATTGTAGATGCCTGCCTGCGCAGGCATGACAACAAAAGGCGTGGATGTCTGCTCCTGCGTAGGCAGGGATGACAATTTGGGAAGAGTCCACAGTCCGCAGGAAGAATAAGTGGATAGTGGATAGTTGTGAGTTGTGAGAGGGATAAGAAAGGTTCCTGGTTTCAGGTTTCAAAATTCAGGTTACAAGAAGTTCACGGTTTCAACTAGGGTTCCGGGTAAATTTAAGACACAGAAATCATGTCAGGCACAGCCTGCCCAACGGACTACTTTTAGGGTTGACGAGAAGCAAGGTATTTTGGCATTCGCTCAGAAAACCCACGGTAAAACCGGGGGCTAACTATTATTTTTTCCTTTTCCTAATCCTTTCAGGGTATAAAATGTGTAACGAACCTACATGTAGCGTTCAATGGTAAATGTGTATTTTGGAAAGGAAACTACCTGTGACCATCCTTTGTGTTTGGTATTCGGCATAGTCGAGACACTTACAAACTATATTACGAGTCGCAGGAGAGCCGATTGTGTCCTACGTACGCCTAAAATCATTTGTCGCAGCGCGCGTCAAGCGGTGCCGCGCTGCGTTGGCAGAGCGGAAGCTGGATGGTCTGATCGTAGTCGATCCAGCGGATGTGAGCTATCTTACCGGCTTTAGCGGCGAGGACAGCGTCCTGGTACTCACCCATACCCGCAGAGTTCTGGTTAGCGATAGTCGCTTTACGGTTCAGGTGCGTGAGGAATGTCCGGGTCTGGCGCTTCATATTCGCAAAGACGATATGCCCGGAGCCGTTGGGCAGGTTTTGCAGCGATTGAAACAACGTAGAAAAAACTTTACCATCGGTATCGAGGCCCATCATATAACCCTAAATGAGTATCGGGGATACCGCCGTTCGATCAAGAAGGGATTTAGATCCATCCCCCCCCTTATTGCGGTTCTTCGACAGGTTAAAGATGCATACGAAATCACACAAATCCGCAAAGCGATTCGGGTGGCCCAGGACGCGATGACGAGTCTTTTGTCAGAGGCATCGGCCGGTCTAACGGAAAAGGAGTTGTCGGCGCGGTTGGATTATGAAATGGCTCGGCGGGGCAGTACGGCGCCTGCGTTTCCCACGATCGTAGCGGTGGGGGCCCATGCCGCCCAGCCTCATGCGATAGCCGGTACGTCGAAATGGCGTCGGAATCAATCGATCCTGTTCGATTGGGGTGCGACGGTCAACGGCTACAGAAGCGACTTGACACGTTGCTTTGTGCTGGGTAGAATCCGACCTGTTTTTGCCGAAGCCTATCAGAGGTTGCTGGAAGCGCAACTCGCTGCGATAGAGGAAGTTAGGGACGGCGTTCAGCTTGAGCAGGTAGATAGAGCGGCCCGGAAGATACTGAAACGGAGTAAGTGGCCGATATATGGTCATGGGACCGGCCACGGACTGGGATTGAAGATTCATGAGTCGCCGTTTCTGAAGCCGCCGGGTAAGGCAGCTAAGCGGGGTGACAAAGAGGTACTGCGGGCGGGAATGGTGATTACCATCGAGCCGGGGATCTATGTTCCGGGTCGGTTCGGGATGCGTATAGAAGATGACGTTCTGGTCACGAAGCGAGGGGCCAAGGCGCTGACCAGCCTGGCAAAAGATTTGGATTCCGTGAAGTTGGAATAGACATGATGGAATTAGAGAAAGTCAAAGAGCTGATCGATATGATGAAGGCGAACGATCTGAGCGAGTTGGAGATCGTGGACGGCCAGACGCGGGTCGTTTTAAAGCGAGGCACGGGTCAATCAATTCCTCAGGTGGTGGCGCAGCCGGTAGCGATACCGACCCCAAGTGCGCCCGTGAGTCCGGCGGCGGTAGAAACGTCTGCGAAGGAGGAGGCGGTGCAAGGCGCGAAACTGTCGGAGATCATTTCGCCGATCGTGGGGACCTGTTATTCGGCGCCAAGTCCGAACGCGGATTCGTTTGTAGAGGTGGGATCGAAGGTGGAGGAAGATACGGTGGTGTGTATTATAGAAGCCATGAAGGTAATGAATGAAATCAAGAGCGGAGTGAGAGGAACGATCAAGGAGGTCCTGGTGAATAATGGTTCGGCGGTGGAATACGGGCAGCCGTTATTTTTGGTGGAGCCGGGATAAAGAAAAGGATGAAGGGAGAAGTTCACAGTTCACCGTCTTCAGGATAAGAGTTGCTCTGTCGAAAAGCTCGGTGTCATTCTGAGAGAAGCGAAGAATCTCGATCTTGTGCGTGGATTTGAGATTCTTCACCCCGATACATCGGGGTTCAGAATGACAAAATCAGTAGCTTTTCGACAGAGCAGATAAGAGTGTAAGGTTAGATTTGGGTGTTACTATAGTAATCCTTCCCGGCGAATAACAATCTCCCATATACAAACCTAAAGGAATTAGATGTTTTCGCGGATCTTGATAGCGAATCGAGGTGAGATAGCCCAACGGATCATCCGTGCCTGTCGCGAGCTGGGCGTTCAGTCGGTGGCGGTCTATTCAGAGGCGGACCGGGATGCGCATTATCTGTCGTTGGCGGATGAGCGGATCTGCATCGGCCCGGGCGATCCGACGGAAAGTTATCTGAACATCCCCCGGATCATCAGTGCGGCGGAGATATCGAACGTGGAGGCGATCCATCCGGGTTACGGATTTCTGGCCGAGAGCGCGCAGTTTGCGGAGATCTGTCGGGATTGCAAGATTCAGTTTATCGGTCCGGATCCGGAGTCGATGCAGCTCCTGGGGGATAAGATTCAGGCTCGCAAATTGGCGATGCAGGCGAAGGTACCGGTGGCGCCGGGTTCGGAGGGACCGGTGGAGAGTGAAGATGCGGCGGCGCAGATCGCGGCGGAGATCGGCTACCCGGTGATATTCAAGGCGGCGGCGGGCGGCGGCGGGCGGGGCATGCGGATAGCGAATAATGAGATGTCGTTGCGGGTGGCGTATCACAGTGCGCAGACAGAGGCGGCCAAGGCGTTCAAGAATTCGCAAGTTTACTTAGAGAAATATTTGGAGCAGGCCCGGCACGTGGAGGTGCAGATCCTGGCGGATCGGTCGGGCAATGCGGTTCATTTGTGGGAACGGGATTGCAGTTTACAGCGTCGTTATCAGAAATTGATCGAGGAGAGTCCGAGTCCGGGTTTGAAAACAGAGGTGCGGGAACAATTATGTAAATCGGCGCTTCGATTGGCGAAGGCGGCCAATTACGTAAATGCGGGCACGGTGGAATTTCTGCTGGATGGTGAGAAGTTTTACTTCAGCGAAGTGAACACTCGGATTCAAGTGGAGCATCCGGTGACGGAGATGATAACGGGTGTGGACCTGGTGCGTTGGCAGTTACGGATCGCGTCGGGGGATAAGATCAAATTGCGTCAGAAAGAAGTGCGTCCGCGGGGCGCGGCGATGGAGTGCCGGATTAATGCGGAGGATCCTCGGAACGGCTTTGCGCCAAGTCCGGGCCGGATCGAGCGTTTTTTCCCACCGGGCGGTTTGGGAGTACGTTTGGATACGCATGCGCACGTGGGGTATGAAATTTCATCGCGGTACGACAGTTTGATCGGCAAGCTGATCGTGCACAAGCGTACCCGCACCGAGGCGATTGCCTGCATGAAGCGAGCGCTGGAGGAATTTGAGATCGGACCGATCAAGACCACGATCCCGTTATACATCGAGATCATGAACAATCGTCAATTTGTCAGAGGTAATGTGGATACAGGCTTTATCGAACGGACATGGTGAGTGCGAATGAGTAGGAAATTGCGAGGTAATGCGGTAGTGGGCCAATCAGGCGGCCCGACGTGCGTGATCAATCAATCGCTGGTGGGCGTGATTGAAGAGGTATGCGAGCAGGAGTGTATCGGGAAGCTTTGGGGCGCGGTGCACGGCGTGCAGGGGATCGTGAAGGATCAGTTTGTGGATTTGAAGACGATTTCCCGTCGCGAGTTGGATGATATCGCCAAGACGCCATCGGCGGCGTTGGGATCGACACGGGATAAGCCGGATGAGGAATATTGCAGTCGGATATTTGAGATTTTTAAGAAAAAGGACGTGCATTATTTCTTTTATAACGGGGGTAACGACTCGGCGAACACGGCGCAGATCGTCAATATGCTGGCGCAGAAAGCGGGGTATGAACTGAAGGTGTTTCACGTTCCCAAGACGATCGATAATGATCTGCTGGTGACGGATCATAGTCCGGGCTATGGTACGGCGGCGACGTTTGTGGCGCATGCGGTGATCGGGGATGATCTGGACAATCGGTCGCTGGGGGGGATCAAGGTGGATATCGTGATGGGTCGGGATGCGGGCTTTCTGGCGGCGTCGGCGATGCTGGCCCATCGCCGCGAGGATGACGGTCCGCATCTGATTTACGTGCCGGAAGGACCGGTGACGATGGAACAGTTCGTCGAAGACGTAAAGCGGGTGTATGATACATACCAGCGGTGTCTGGTGGTGGTGAGCGAAGGGATCCGCGATGTGGATAAGGATTTATGGGCGAAAAAGATCCAAACGGAATTGGAGGCGGATGCGCATGGGAATATCCAGTTGTCGGGCAGCGGCGTGTTGGCGGACTATTTTATCATGAAGCTGAAGGAGAAGATGCCGGGAACCCGTATGCGTGCGGATACGTTCGGTTATTTGCAGCGCAGCTTTCCGGGCTTGACCAGTCCGACGGATGCGTATGAGGCGCGGTATTGCGGTCGTATGGCGGTATATTACGCGGCGGGGCCCTATACGTCCGGCAGCGTTTGTATGCAGCGGTTCGGCAAAGGGGATCGATATCGGATCGAGACGTTTGTGACGACGCTGGCATCGGTGGCAGCGGGGACCAAGTCGCTGCCACAGGAATATATCAACGCGGAAGGCAACAATATTACGCCGAGTTTTCGGGAGTATGCCTCGCCGCTGGTGGCGCCGCTGCCGGAAGTAGGATATATTAAGAAATGACGAATGACGAAATCCGAATGACGAGTCAATGACGAATGATTGAATGACGAATATGTAAAGATTCGGGTGAACGAAAATCATCCACCTCGCCTATCGGCTCGGTGGCTGCCATCCTTAGATTACATTAATAGATGGATTAGAACTAATGGCGGATCATTTTCACTATCGGGATAATCAGTTGTATTGCGAGCAGGCGGCGGTGGCGCGGATCGTCGAGGCAGTGGGTACGCCGGCGTATATCTATAGTGCGGCGACCTTTCGGGAACATTATCAGAAATTTGAGCAGGCGTTTGCGGAGTTGGATCCCTTGATTTGCTATTCAGTGAAGAGCTGCGGCAATGTGCATATATTACGCATGCTGGCAGGGGAGGGCAGCGGGTTCGACGTGGTCAGCGGCGGGGAATTGTATCGGGTGCTCCAGGCCGGTGGAGAAGCACAAAAAGTGGTGTATGCGGGCGTCGGCAAGACGGACGCGGAGATCCGGCAGGCGATCGAGGCGGGGATCGGGTATTTCAATATCGAATCCGAAGCGGAACTGGCCAACATCAGCGTCATCGCGGGGGAAATGAATACCGTAGTGCAGGCGGCATTGCGGATCAATCCCGACGTGAATCCGAAGACGCATCGTCATACCACAACGGGCAAACGCCAGACCAAATTTGGGGTGGATCTGGATCGGGCGCTGCACGTGTTCGAGCAATTCGGCCGGGATGCGCACGTTAAGTTGACCGGGATTCATCTGCATATCGGTTCGCCGATCAATAGCGTCAAGCCCTACGTGCAGGCGCTGGAAAAAACACTGCTGTTTATCGAGGACCTGCTCGCCAAAGGTTTTGCAATCGAGACGCTGGACCTCGGCGGCGGGTTCGGAGCGGATTACACCTCGGGTCAGGCGCCGGCGGCGGCGGAATATGCCGAGGCGATTGTGCCGTTGTTACTAGGTAAAAATCTACGACTGATCCTGGAACCCGGTCGTGCGATTTCGGCGAATGCCGGTATCCTGACGACGAAAGTATTATACCTCAAGCGGGGCGGGGATAAAACGTTTGCCATCATTGACGGGGCGATGAACGATCTGATACGACCGGTGCTGTACGAGGCGTTTCATTTTATCTGGCCGGTGGCAGTAGCGAACGGGTACGCCATCCAGGATCGTCAGGAGCCGATGGAACTTCCGGGTACGACGAAATACGACGTGGTAGGGCCGATTTGCGAAACAGGCGATTGTCTGGCCAAGGACCGATTTCTACCGCCCCTGCAGCGCGGCGATACGCTGACGGTTTTCACGGCCGGCGCGTACGGGTTCGTGATGAGCAGCCAGTACAACGCCCGACCCCGGGCGGTAGAAGTGCTGGTGGACAGCGATCAGTTTGAGGTGATCCGTAAGAGAGAAACATACGAAGATTTGGTAGCGCACGAAAAATAGATTTTGGAATGACGAATAACGAAACAAAGTAGATCTTGGTTAGCCCCCGGACCTGTGCCGGGGGCAAATTTTTTAGATCAGGGGGCGAGTTAGGCGTAGGTGATGATTTTGTAGGCGAGGCGAGCGGCGGTGAACTCGGTGATATGGTTGGGGGGGATGGGTCTGACTTCGACGATATCGGCGCCGACGATTTGTTTTTGTCGGCCGACAGACTCGTTACCACAAAACGTAAATGCAAAATATACAATGAGCAATGGGAAATTAGAATTGATAGTTGTGAGAAAAGCAGAAACCCCGCGTGAAACGCGGGGCAAAATATTTTGTAAGTGATCACAGGTTTTTCAAAATATTTGTAATATGATATATCTACTTGACAGCTTTATGTGAGTTTTTTGTTTTCAATATTGCTAAACTCATAATAAATAAGGGTTTATAGAGGTTTTGCTCATGGAGAAATATCTCTGGGTTTGACGCTTGGGGGCTTTTCCAAACCAGGAGTCTAATAGGCAAATTCAAGAGGGAGAGGGGGGAAACTCACCAGTAATTCGTTGGTTTTTACTTGTCAAGGTCAATTGCAGGGGTTAGAATCCCGGCATAGGTGAGTATTTGTTGTCACCTCGGTAAAAGTTCTGTAATTGCCGTGAGGAATCTGATCGTGTTTTTAGATACGGTATTAGGCTGGTTTTCCCTGGATATGGGTATCGATCTGGGTACGTGCAACACGCTGGTCTGCGTCCGTGGGGACGGCATCGTGCTCAACGAGCCTTCGGTGGTAGCGGTGAAAAAAGGCACCAACCGGGTCCTTCAGGACGGCAACGCGGTGGGATACGTAGCCAAAGAAATGCTGGGGAAAACGCCTGGTTCGATCAGTGCGATCCGTCCGTTGAAGGATGGCGTGATCAGCGATTTTGAAATCACCGAAGCGATGCTGGGTTATTTTCTGCGGAAGGTGCATGGCCGGCGTGGTTTGATCCGCCCGCGCGTCGTGGTTTCGGTACCGTCCGGGATCACGGCGGTGGAAAAACGGGCCGTCCTGGATTCGGCGGAACGGGCCGGTGCTCGCAAGGTGTTTCTGGTGCAGGAGCCTATGGCGGCGGGAATCGGCGCGGGGCTGCCCATCACCGAGCCAACCGCCTCGATGATCGTGGATATCGGGGGCGGTACGACGGAAGTGGCGATCATGAGTCTGGCCGACATCAGCGTCCGCGAGACCGTACGGATCGCCGGCGATGATATGGATGAATCGATCATCCATCATCTCAAGCGTACTTATAACCTGCTGATCGGCGAAGCCCGGTCGGAAAAAATCAAGATCGAAATCGGCTCGGCCGCCCCCCTGGAAAAAGAACTGACGATGGAAGTATCCGGACGGGATACCATCTCGGGTCTGCCGCGAAAAATAGTCATCACCAGCGAAGAGATCCGGGAATGCCTCAAGGAGCCGATCTCGCAGATCGTCGATACGGTAACCCGTACGCTGGAGCGCGCGGAGCCGGAATTAGCGGCCGATCTGATCGACAACGGGATCTGCCTGGCCGGCGGTGGCGCCCTGCTGAGACGGATTGACGTGGTACTGGCCAACGCCACGGGTTTGAAAGTATCTATTGCCGACGATCCCCTGACCTGCGTCGCTCGCGGGACCAGCGTCTATCTGGAAAACCTGGAACTCTGGAAAGACACCCTGGAATCCGACGATGCGCATTTATAGGATAATCGAACCCCTGGTACCGCAGGGATCTTGAATTTGATACGATGACGATTGGTTTTAAACTTTTTAGACTTCGGCAGATCCCTCCCCGGCGAATATTTACGTATATGATGCTTGTTTCGGCGCTGTGCCTGCTGCTGCCATGCAGGGTAACCGACACGCTGGATCATTCGTTTTCTCATCTGATCGGACCTCTCACCCGACAAAGTCGCGATATTACACTTAAGGTAACAGAGCCGGTGCGCCAATCTCATGCGCCTGCCGTTTCGCCACTGGAGCATGAATTGCATAATTTGCGCCAGAAAGTGCAGCAGTTGGAAGCAGAAAAAAAGCAATGGTCCAATTTACGGGATGAATTCGATCAGGCCCCGGTCCGAATTATCCTGGCCAATCTGATCCATCGGTCCAGTACCGCCTGGTCGCAGGATACATTTTTAGATCGCGGCGCAACCGACCATATTCGCAAAGGGCAGTTCGTCTTAGGACGGTTCGATACAGACGAGACGCCCAATCCTAATTCTCCGTATCGCTACTGCGTCATCGGTCGAATTAAAGAAATTTGCGGTCCTCATAACAGTACGCTGCAATTAATAACCGATGCGAACTTTCAAATTCCCATCAAGGTTGAGCCTCGCTGGAATCGAAACGAAACCTGGAGCGCCAAAGGAACTTTAATGGGCGACGGCAAAGGCGGTATTGACATCAAAAGGATCCGAACCGATTTTCCTGTAAAGCTCGGCGATCCGATCATGGCCTGTTCGCATCCTGAGCTTCTTCCCGTGGCCATGGTCGCCGGTATCGTGAAGAGCTGCAGTCGCGATCCGCAAAACGCGATGTTCTGGCACATCACCGTCGAGCCCGCTGCCGATCTGACCTTGCTGCAACAGGTTGCCGTGATTTGGCCCCGCTGGACGCAGGAATAAAATGACGAATGACGGGGGAAAAGTGGTTAGTGATTAGTGGATAGTGGATAGCAAGAGGGAGATTCTTCGCTGCGCTCAGAATGACAAGACAGAATGACGAATCAATGACGAAATCCGAAGCACGAAACAATATCGAAATTCAACTGTTCAAATATCTCAACCCGATAGTCGGCGCCAATCAGTGCCAAGCTCGCTTAACTTGCTTGAAGCTGTCACCCGTTGTTGTTTCGGTCATTTGAATTTGTTTCGGATTTCGATATTCGGATTTATCAGAGAATGGTTTTTAACCGCTTACTTACGTGCGCGGCTTGGATATGATAATACTATCCAAGCCCCGACCGTGAGGGAGGGGATGAATTCAAACGGGCTGAAAGGGCTTAGATGCGCTGGTTGCGGTTTGGCATATTGGTCTCGATCTTTCTGGTGCTGCAGATCGGGGTGGGCAGCGCCTTATCCTTCAGCCCTCTGAACGTTGTACCCGACCTGTTACTGCTATTGGCGATATTGTTGGTTTTCTGGGCCCCGGCCGATCAGGCCCTGGTCGCCTGCTGGCTGCTCGGTCTGCTCAAGGATATCACCAGCCAAGCGCCGCTGGGAAGCTATTCCTTTACCTTCGGTCTGCTGGGAATCATGCTCCTCCGCCTGCGGGAATTACTCGTCGGCGCGCACTTATTACCGCAGATATTCCTGATGTTCGTTAGCAGTATGCTGGTTGAACATGCGGTATGGCTGATCTGCGTCGTTAAAAGCGACGTGGCCCTGGACTCGTATCGGCAAGACGTACTAACTATTTTTATCTCCGCTTTACTTACGGCGGCCCTCTACCCTTACGGCCATTGGCTCATGACCAAACTGCACCGCCGGCTCGGTCTGAGCCGGCGAGTCAAATAACATAAAAAAATCAGCAATCCATTAGCGCACGCGGGCTTGCTCTGTCGAAAAGCTCTGTGTCATTCTGAGCCCTTCGCTTCGCTCAAGGGTAAACTGCGCGAAGAATCTCATTCATTGGACCGAACGGAGATCCTTCGCTGCGCTCAGGATGACAAATTCGGCATTTTGTTAGGAGCTTTAAGTATCTAACTATTTTTCAGCGATTACCAACATTTCAAAATCTTCCGTTGTTAACGTATCATTTCGGCTAAATGCGCCAAGTTTTGCACCGAATATATCTATGGATATAAAATCTAAGGATTTCAAGAGCCAGCTTATTTCTGATGGCACATAGTATCTTTCATTACAATCAAGAGATTTTTTATTTCCAGAGTCATCGACAAATTCTGTGAGATTATGATCACGGAAGGTCAAGAGATCAAACGTATTATTCTTGTATGTAGCGACGCCGTCTTTATTTTCTGCGGCATGAAAATCTTTTACAGAATGGAATAAAGGGAATAGGCCGTTTAATGTTGTCAATATTAGTTTTCCTTTCGGTTTTAACGCATTGGCGGCATTTTGAAGGATCTGAAAGTTCATCTCATCCGTTTCCATTAAACAAAAACCACCTTCACACAACATGATCGCCAAATCAAAACCATTTGAAAAATGAGGATTCCTTGCATCATGCTTTTGAAAATCAATTGTAAGCGATTGCGCAGACGCTTTTTGTTGTGCACGTTGTAACTGTGATTCAGACAAGTCAATCCCGGTAACGGAGTAGCCTCGTTTAGATAATTCTATTGAATGTCTGCCGGTTCCGCATCCAACATCGAGTATTTTTGCTGCTTTGTCATAGTTGATCTCTTTTTCTATGAAATCACATTCCCCCATTGTACCCTTAGTAAACACTTCCGTATCATATGTTTCCGCATAATTTTCAAATAATTCTTCATACCATTGTTTCATAGGCACCCCTTTTTATGTTACTGTAACAATTTTCGTCGCGATTCCCATCGCATTGTATTCTCATATATGACATCGGATTCATTCATATCGCTGCCGTTTTCCTAACAGAACGATATCCCGCAAGGACTCGGCGTTTTTGGCCTCCATCCAGTATTTGTCGAAATTCTCCTGCTGTACGATCTGACAGATCGCCGCCAGCGTTATCAAATGAAACGGCCTCTCATCCTTGGTGCCGATCAAGACAAAGACCGTATGCACGCGGGAGGCGTTTTCGGAAAACTCGATCCCCCCCTTCGCCCGCGCCAAAATAAGTTCAAACCGGTGTTCGCCTTCGATTATAATATGCGGAATCGCTAAAAACGAATTGAGAACCGTGGAACTTTCTTTTTCTCGCCGGCTGAGCAAGTCGATAATGGTATCGCGCGGTAACGCAAGTCTATCCGCAAGCACTTCCGCCGCCTGTTGGAAAAACTCCGCCGCCGACAGCGGTTCTTTGATATCCAGCACGGTACAGGCCTCCACCAGGTGATCGAAACGATCTTTGAGGATGTCATCCCGCTCGTGAATGATATCCTTCAACTCGGTTTCCAACGAGTGCGTGGTCAGTTCCCGCGCCGTGATTCGCTCGATGAGATGCAATAGTGCATATTCCTGTCTTGCCTTTTTCCGTCCGTAGAACCAATAGACGGAAAAGCCCAGCGTCACCAGGCCCATCGTCGTCAATAACGCCGTCGTACCGAGTTGCGAGAGCAAGACGCCAAAGCCGATCAGACCGATTACCTGCACCCAGGGATAACCCGGAGAGCGAAATCGGGGTTGATAGTTTTGCACGCGAGATTCCCTCAGGATCACCACGGCCAGACAGGTGAAGATATACGTAAGAATCAACACACTCGACGCGGCCTTGACCAAAACCACGACGGGCAGAAACAGGACGGCGACCATAATCAATCCGGTAAGCAGGATGGAATAATGCGGCGTTTGGAAAAAGGCGTTGATGCGGGCGAAAACAACCGGCAGCATTTGATCACGTGCCAGGGCCAAAGGATATCGTGAGGCGGCCATAATCCCTGCATTGGCGGCAGCAATAATCGCTACACCCGCCGCGATCCCTAAGGTGATTCGACCCACGGGTCCCCATAGTTCTGCTGCCGTATCGGACAGCGGCGTGAGCGTATCTTTAAGGTTCGAGCCTACCACGGCGACGGCCACGAATACCACCGCGACGTATAAAATGGTTACCATCAGCCACGAACCGATCATCCCGGCCGGTAACGAACGGCCGGGATCTTTGACCTCCTCGGCCAGACTGGCTACTTTGAGCAATCCTCCATACCCGATGAATACAAAACCGGCCGTACGCAGTACTCCGCCCCAACCCTGCGGAGCGAACGGCTTGAAATTATGCGCATCCGTCATCGGATACGACCGGATACAGAAATAGATCAAAAGTATCACTAACCCGATAGCGGCATATTTTTGCAGGCTGCCCGCTTTCTTGATGCCGAACAGGTTGATCGCTAAAAAAATCGTACATAATCCTATCGCTAACCCATGTTCGTTGACCTGCCATACCAGACGGATGAAGGTCGCCAGAAATAAAAGCTCATACGAACTCTTTAACAGCATCGCCAGCCAGGTAATCAGGCCATACACCGTCCCGATGCCCGAACCCATTGAACGAGTTACGTAAAAATAGGTTCCGCCCGCTTTGGGCATCGCCGAGGCCAACTCCGCCTGGCTCAATAATCCCATAAGCGCCAAGAGTCCCGCCAGGAAAAATGCCGCCAGCACCGCCGGGCCCGCCTGCGCATAGGCCAGACCCGGCAGCAAAAACAGGCCCGAAAGCATCGCCCCGGTGGAGATGCAAAATACGTCAAACTGACTGAGTGCCTTGTTAAGTTTCATGCTAATAGGCCCACCATCTTTCGCCCGGATTTTACCCAAATACTCTGGCAAATCAAGCGAAAGGATTGAATCTTGTGCCCCTGATTTTATATCGTATAATGATCGTTCGTTTGAAAAGATATAAAGGTTTCTGTTTTCAAAGGAGTAAAAAATGAATCACAGTAAAAATTCTATCATAAGGGTCATGTTAGTATCGGTCTTAATGGTTTCTTACGCTCGATGTGCAGAGAACGACAAGCCAAAACTGAACGTGCCCCCGGAAGGATTTCGAGCTTTATTTAACGGCCAGGACCTCACCGGCTTCCAGGGTGTGCTGAAACCCTATGACAATCCGATCCAGCGGCAGAAACTCAGCGACGAGGAATATGCCAAACGGCAGGTGCAGGCTAACGAACGCATGCAGCAGCACTGGAAGGTCAAGGACGGGATACTCGAATTCGACGGCAAGGGTTTCAGCCTCGGCACCGATCGGCCTTACGGCGATTTCGAGATGCTCGTCGATTGGAAACTAATGACCCCCAACGGCGACAGCGGCATCTATCTCCGCGGCAGCCCTCAGGTGCAGATCTGGGATCCCGATTTTCACAAGATCGGTTCCGGCGGGCTCTACAACAACCAAAAGAATCCCAGCAAACCTCTGGTTCTCGCCGACAATCCCATCGGCCAGTGGAACACCTTCCGTATCAAGATGATCGGCGAGAAAGTTACCGTGCACCTCAACAACAAGCTTGTGGTGGATAATACGATCCTGGAAAACTACTGGGATCGCAAACAGCCCATCTTTTCGGCAGGACCTATCGACCTGCAGTGTCACGGCAATCCGATACATTTCCGCAACATCTTCATCCGCGAAATTCATCGTCCCAAAGAATTTCGCAGCTTATTCAACGGCGGCGATCTTACCGGCTGGAAAGGCGATACCAAAGGATACGTCGTGGAAAACGATGTGATCGTTTGCAAACCCGGCGGCAACCTCTATACCATCGATGAGTTCGATAACTTTATTTTCCATTTCGAATTCAAACTCCCGTCCGGCGCCAACAATGGCCTCGGCATCCGCACGGGCTTTCCCTCCCACGCCGCCTATGAAGCTATGGAACTCCAGATCCTCGATAACACCTCCCCGAAATACAGTAAGCTCCAACCATATCAATATCACGGTTCGATCTATGGCGTCGTTCCTGCTAAAACCGGTTACTTAAATCCGGTAGGCCAGTGGAATTTCCAGGAAGTCATCGCCGTTAATAACCATATCATCGTGAATCTCAATGGCCACACTATCGTCGATGCCGACATTAAAAAGGCAAGCACCCCCAAGACTATTGACGGCCAAGATCATCCCGGCCTGCTGCGCCCGAAGGGCCACTTCGCCTTTCTCGGCCACGGCGACGTAGTCGAATTTAGAAACATCAAAGTCAAAGAACTGAAACGCCCTTGACAGCGCTGATAAAATATCATATTTATATCCACGGTTATGTTAATTGCATCAGATAACGATATGGCATAGTCAAGGGTATCCTCTGCGCATCATGGAAACCATTAAAAAGATAATCAATAAATACTGGGGTTATGACAAATTCTTTCCTTTGCAGGAGCAGGCCATCCAATGTGTCGCCGATAAAAGAGACTCCGTCGTCGTTCTACCGACCGGGGGCGGAAAATCACTCTGTTTTCAGGCGCCCGCTCTGACTATGCCGGGATTGGCAGTAGTAATATCGCCGCTGATTTCCCTCATGAAAGATCAGGTCGATGCCCTCGCCGAATGCGGCATCCCCGCCGCTCGCCTCGATAGTTCCCAATCCGTAAGCGAACAGAACGCCGTCCGAACGCAGATTCACAACCAGTCGCTCAAGCTGCTCTATCTGGCGCCGGAACGACTGCTCTCGGACGGATTTCTTGCGGCCCTGCAAAACACAAACGTATCCTACCTGGTCGTCGATGAAGCCCATTGCGTCAGTATGTGGGGCCACGATTTCCGACCGGAATATCGACAACTGGGCATCCTCAAGAAAACCTTCTCGGGTATCCCCGTGCACGCCTATACCGCCACCGCCACGCAAAGGGTTCGTCAAGACATCGCCGAGCAACTCCACCTCGAAAATCCCCACATGCTCATCGGCTCGTTCGACCGGCCCAACCTCATATACAAGGTCGAACCACGGGCCAATCTCCTCAAACAAGTCGCCGACGTCCTCGATCGCCATCCAAATGAGTCCGGCATTATCTATTGCATCCGACGCGCGGACGTGGAACAAATGTGCGCTCAACTGCTTCCCAAAGGATACCGCGTCGCCCCCTATCACGCCGGTATGCCCGACGAGGATCGAAAACGGAATCAAGAAGCCTTCATGGCTGAACAGGTTGATGCCATCGTAGCGACCATTGCCTTCGGTATGGGCATCGATAAATCCAATGTCCGCTACGTCCTCCACACCGGCATGCCGAAATCACTCGAACACTATCAGCAGGAAAGCGGCCGCGCCGGTCGCGACAACCTCGAAGCCGAATGCGCTCTCTTTTATTCCGGCGGCGACTACGGCACCTGGAAAAGCATCATGCGCGACATGGAACCCGAGCCGAAAAAAATCGCCCTTAATAAGCTCAACGAAATATACGCCTATTGTACCGGCGTCTGCTGCCGACATCGGGCCATTCTCAATTATTTCGGACAAGACCTCGATAAAAACTCTTGCGACGCCTGCGACGTCTGCCTGGGCCAGATGGACACTCTGGAGAATCCCCTGGTGACGGCCCAGAAAATCCTGTCCTGCATTGTACGCCTGGAGGAGCGCTTCGGCGCCGATTACACCGCTTCGGTCCTTACCGGCTCACGCGACCATCGCATCCTGGAGTTCGGCCACGACGCGCTCAGTACCTATGGATTGTTATCCGATCATAGCAAACGAAATGTCCGCGACTGGATCGAACAACTCATCGGACAGAACTATATTCAAAAAACGGGGGATTATAATGTTCTTGCCGTAACGGAAAAAGGCTGGCTCGTCTTAAAGGGGCAGGAAACGCCTCGCTTACTTAAACCCGTCGAAAAACCAACCAAGGTCTCCGCACCCGCCAGGGACTCCTGGGAAGGAGTGGATAAAGAATTATTTGAGATCCTACGCGGCCTGCGGAAGGAAATCGCCCAGGAAAAACATCTGCCGGCATTCGTCATTTTCGGCGATGCGACCCTGCGCGACATGGCCCGGTGCCGACCATCCACTCCGCAAGCGTTTCTTAATGTCAGCGGCGTCGGCGAGAAAAAATCGCAGCAGTACGGCGAGGTTTTCTTGAGCGCCATAAAGCATTATTGCCAAGAAAATGATATCGATATGGATATCCAGCACCCTGTCGGAACCGGCGTTGGCTCTCTACAAAATCACGAGAACAGTCCCAGACCCAAACTCAGCAAAGCGCGCCAGGACGCTTTTGCTCTGTTCAAACAAGGACTCTCCATCAAAGAAGTGGCCCAATCCGTCGAGCGCGCCGAATCCACCACGGCCCAATACCTCGGCGAATACCTCCAACAGGAGAATATCAGCGATCCCACCCCCTGGGTGGATGACCGGACGGCTCGCCGAATCATGGACGCCGCCCGCCAAATCGACGTCGAGCGATTGAGACCTATTTACGAACACCTCAACGGCCAAATCCCCTACGACCAAATCCGCATCACCCTCGCCTGCCTCCGCAACCAAAGCCACCGGTGCTAACCGGGGGAGCGATAACTATTCCAAGCCCCGACCGCCTCGCCCTGCGTAGCCTTAGCGAAGCGGGGTAAGGGAGGGGATCGAATGAAATGACGAATGACGAAACCAGAATGACGAATCAATGACGAAATCCGAATGACGAATAAAAGAATTTACCCAGAACCCTAGATCCTAATTCACGTGCGCGGCTTGGATATGAAACTATTCGTAGGGTAGGCTGTGCCTACCATTTTCTATATTCGAAGCTATTGATACTACAGCGCAGCTTAGATTTGCATAATAGCGATAAGGTTTTGTTATAGAAGTAGTTATTTTGACAATATAAAACCTCCTGGCCTCGAAGGCTCAAAGACTCGAAGAATCATTATTTTTGGATGAGCACCAATTTTAATTATTCATCCTTCCGATGGCCTGTTTTGTTGTAAATGCTTGTTAATAAAACTTTTACGGCTATTCCCCCGAAAAAGCATTATCGGATCTCCCCGAAATCTGGTTCCTGACTCTTGACGGATTAGAGGATATGTTGTATCAATCGGATATGGGCTACGGGTTTTCCCCCAGTTGTTGGCTGCCCCCCCCAGCCGATAGCGCCCCGTAGCCCTTTATTTCTCATTGTATATTTTTCATTTTTCATTGACTAATCCCGCCAACAGCGCCCAGCGGCCCGCCTGCACCCCGTCCCGGCGATACGAAGGGAAAAGATCAATTCGTTCGAAGGTACAAAAGCCGCTGATCTCAATATGGTCAGCAGGAATTCCGGCCTCCTGAAGCTCTCGGCGATTTGCTTCGATCAGATCAAAGTACCAGCGAGCCGGGTGGTTGGCGTTTTCAGCCGGCGCCGGTCGAAATAGTCCCGCAGTCCTGCGTAGATTCAGCATCGCTATCAGCATAACTTCTTCGCCGACAATGTAGCAATTCTTGCAAATCCCCGGCCCGATGCCCGCCAGCATGTTCCCGGCGCAACAGCCAAACGTTCCGGTCATGGTTTCGACAAGATTCATGGTTATATGTTGTACCGTCCCTCGCCAGCCCGCATGCGCCAGACCCACCGCCGGCGTCCCCGGATCGTAAACGAGGATCAGCGGACAATCCGCTCCTAAAAGCATCAAACCAACATCGAACCGATTCGTACAAAGCCCGTCCGCCTCCCCGACGATTTCGCCCGGCCTCGTAACCACCGTAACGTGACTACCGTGCACTTGTGTATGCCGTACCAGAGTATTCGCATTGAGTCCAAGAGCATTACAGAAAAGCATCTTACTCTCCCGCACAAGCTGCGGATTCCGACGGGAAAAATTACACGCCAATCCGTCCGGCCTTTCCCGCACCGATACCCCATGCCGTAGGCGCCGCTGGTCCGTCAGATTCACAAATTGCTTAATAGATAGTTCTGTCGTTTGAATCGTGTTCATAATGGGAAAATGGGCTTAAGGTTCAGGTTTCTCGGATAATTTTTTAAAACCCGCTTGAATCTTCCAGCCGGGATTTGTCACGCGGGAATCCGCTTCATACGCCCCCCTCTTCAATATCAACTCATCACCCGCCTTCAACTGATTCTCCCTTTCAATATATAATAACAAATGACACGCCGCACGGACAAATATTATTTACCCGTGATATAACTCGGTATAGGGGTAGGGATAACGCATTGGTTTGCGTCACCCCTCCCTCCGAACCGTGCGTGCGGTTCTCCCGCACACGGCTCTCCGGTTGGTGGTTCTACCTCCACGAGGATTAACTGACTGTCCATGGGCTGCGACGAAGGAGAACAGCCCATGTTCAGTAAAGTACGCATTGGGCCAGCGTTGATGATCTTTGCCGCGGCCACGTCCTTTTAGATGTATTCGTTTACGCAGGATACTGCGTAATCTCATACGTATCCAGCCGTCTTGCTTTTCTCAGGATGCAGTTCGAGCATGGCTTCTTCACACCATTCCGCAACGTTCTGCATGGCTTCTCTGGCTTGGGACTCACTACGGCATAATATCACAAAATCATCGGCATATCGTACCATCTCATACCCTGCATCTGCCATGTTATGGTCCAGAGGATCAAGGTAGATATTTGACAGTAACGGACTGATCACCGCACCTTGCGGACTGCCGGTTTCGGGCGTCCAGGCGTTGACTTCGTCCAGCACTTCCTGTTGCAAATACCTCTTAATCAGATCCAGGATTCGACCATCTGCCACCTTCGCTTTGACTCGTTCCATAAGCTTATCATGGGGTATCATGTCAAAGTAGTTTCTCAGGTCGGCATCAACCACCCAGTTATATCCTGCCTGAAGTAAATTATCTACTCGTCGCAGGGCGTCTTTGCAGCCTCTCTGAGGCCGAAATCCATAGCTATGCTCGGCAAAATCTCGTTCGAATATCGGCTCCAGAACATTTTGTAACGCCGTCTGAATTACCCGATCCAGTACCGTAGGAATGCCCAAAGGGCGCTTCTCCTTACGGCCCGGTTTGGGGATCCACACTCGTTTTATAGCCCGAGGCCGATACGTTTGAGATTGCAGTGACTCCGATGCGTAGGCAAGGTTTTCCGAAAGACGATGGGTAAACTGTGTGATCGTCTGATGGTCCACCCCGGCAGAACCTTTATGGGCCTGTACCCGGTAAAAGGCTGACCGTAGATTACTCTCTCGATATACCTTATCTATCAGGCTGAACCTTCTTACCATTCCGTCTCCAAACACCACGGGCCTCCTGATATCGCTTTGACACGTTACCCATCAGCGTATCCGGTTCTTTCAAGACTTCGCCATTGGCTAGCAGGCTCGTCAGGACACCAAGGCCGAATCGAGTTCGTATCCTACGGACTGGTCGTTCGCCTTAGGCTGCTCTCCACCCCGCCTCACAGCGACGCAGTTGCCTTCGGCTACAAGCCGGAGAACGATTACTTGAAGAGGACTTGCACCTCTCTGATTATACTCACTTACAGACGCGCTAGCCCCCAACTTCACGTTGGAGGGTCGGTTTGATAATAGCCCTTCCCCTTTAGGGGCAGGTAAATCTGCCCACCATTTCTTCTACTCAAATATTGCTTTTGGAATTTTAATATGTGATTTTGCTTTTTGCGATTTGATTTTTGATTTAAATTTCTGACCACTCACCACCCCTCGAAAGCCGGAACCGGTGATTTGATATGGAAAATTGTCAAATTTTTTTAGCAGCGTAACTTGGGTTAGAAACCGGCTACGCCGGTGCCGGCGGCAGCAATCTTATCCTCGAGCGAAGCGAAGGAGCGATAACTTCAGCCTCGCCAGAGGCTGCTTTTCTTTGTCAATCAACCAATGTTTTCCGATGAGAGCCCAAATAATAAAAAGAGGCTGGATCATTAAAATGCGCAAAATGGCGTAATATTTGCGCAAAATGGTGTAATATTTTCGAAAAATAGTCTTGCATTGGGTCCAATATACTTTTATACTTTACTATGATGATTATTGATTTAGTTGTTTACTTAATTGATCTATTGAGCATGGAGGATGGAAAGCCATCTGTAACTTAAAATATCCCGTAAGCAATTATATAGGATAAAGGAAAAGGACGTAAATTGTATGAGGAAATACAGAAACCACTTTTTGGAGGAACGTAAAATGAGAAAACTAATGATGTTCAGTGTAATTATGGCATTGTGTGCCGCAGGCAGTGTCCAGGCTGCGTTCATTACCTGGAACGACCCTTCGGCCCCTCTTAATGCGTATGACGCAGCGGACGAAACAGCATGGATCAGTCAGGAAGGTACATTAGTTAGTGCCCTCAATGCATCCGGCAGTGCGAATGCAACCGTAAACTACGGTGGTATTGATTGGTTCAATACGGATGTGGCGGAGATGAGTACGGGTGTTACGCAGAATGGTGTTACCATGACTAGTGCTAATGCATCGTTGGCACTTCATGAAGATTTTTGTGGTGACAATGACGCATTGCCTCCCGGTCCAGATCTCTTTTATAATGCCGGGCTCTACTACTTCACGGAACTTACTATCACTGGCCTGAAACCGGGAACGGAGTATCTGTTGCAGATCATGACTGTGGACGACCGTGGGGGCGCATACCGCAATTTAATTCTTGGTGATGGTGTGCTAAGTCAAGTCGACAGTCTCGCAGCCGGCACCCATGGTCTTTCCGTAATAAGAACGACCCCTCAAGGCATAGGAGGCGTTGCTATTGGAACCTTCACAGCAGATTCTGACACCCAGACGATTGATATGTATGGAAACAGAAATGTTGATTTAACTCTAAATCGTAGTGCCAGTACTGCCCAATTCAATGCCCTGCAGCTCAGGGTCTTAGATACGCACAAACCGATTGTCTATGCCGGGCCGGATCAGGTAATCACCCTGCCGGATACCGTCACTCTCGACGCGTATATTCAGGATGATGGCGATCCCAACGGAGTCCTGAAGTACAGGTGGGAAGTTACCAGCAAGCCTGACGGCGCGACGTGCGACGTGGATCCCCCGGGGCCGTTTACGATTACGGTCGAGCCCGGCGGCGACGTCGAGCCGAATACACCCTATCCGTTAGCCCCCGAGGTCACCGTGGACCAGGCGGGAGTTTATGAGTTGAAATTGACGGCCCGGGACGAGGAGCAGGATACCAATGACACCGTGAAAGTTACCGTGTACCCGGCCGATTATTTGGGTCTGGTGGCCCACTGGAAACT
>Ga0114922_10001022_pt1 | contig 26665 bp, 25 predicted proteins | sample AartaG_FD_100975 | JGI IMG/M metagenome (GOLD analysis project Ga0114922, IMG submission 100975) | Deep subsurface microbial communities from Aarhus Bay to uncover new lineages of life (NeLLi) - Aarhus_00045 metaG | ecosystem: Environmental > Aquatic > Marine > Oceanic > Sediment | place... | reverse complement strand
GGCACTTCAATAAAAGTCTGTGATGTGTCCTCCCAAGCAGATTCATCTTCTGCGATAGCCTCATTTTCTGATTGCTCTTCATAATATGAAAGAACACGCTTTACACGATCTTCATCCCAACCTGGAGGATATTTATTCTTTTTCATAATTGTTTTCTCCGGCGTCGCCGCCGATATGCTTTTAATACATTACCATTTATTTCATAGGCCGTTATTACAAATATACTATTTATTGTAGGTTCAGGTACGTAAATTACCCTTATATATCTTCCACTTTCAGTTTGACCGATAGCAATTCTTGAGCCTTCTTTCCCAGGACGATCTTCCCCCGGTCTTTTAAGCACAGATTCCACTTCAAGCTCAGATATATTATGCTTATTTATATGAGGTAACCCTGTTTCTGAGTCAATATAATATCTTATTTTCATTTATCAAATCTATATTTAGAGCCCAAACAACTCTCCCGGGCAGTTTCCATAATTTTTTGTTGCCATTCCAAATACCGCCAATTGACTTCACATCTTTACGTAATTTTTTTCATGAGTATATATCATTGTTGTTTTGACGTCATTGTGTCCCAACAACTCCTGGACGGTACGGATATCGTATCCATCTTCCAACAAATGTGTTGCATAGAATTTTTCTGTACGCAGGCTGTAATGCTTCGTTCTCAAGACAGGGCGCACCTGATCGAGGAGTTTGGGCTTTTTTTGCTGTATGGATAGTGATGTTGAATGTTGCATGAGACGGACCTTTATCGAAATCCCCTGACAGCGCGAGAATTCCTGTTTTGATCGTCGAATGTAACAACTGTCCGCCTTCTACCCAGCCGCATCGATACCGGAGGATGGTTTGTGAAGGGAAAATGAGTTGCGGCCTATAATTAAAATTATAATAACAAATTTGTAAATAAGATGCAAGGGAAAAAATGGAAAAGATTTACGGGTTGACAATGAGGTGGATTTTTTGCAAATTGATTGATGAATTAACGGAGACAGGAGAAAGGGAGACTGGAGACCGGAAAAATAAGGTAATCGGTACAAAAGGGAAATAAGGGAATAAGGGGAATAAGGGAAATAAGGAAATAAGGAATAAGCAATGGGTAAATGGATTGTCGTTATTCTGTTGGTTGTGGGTTGTTGGTTAATCATTGTTCCAGTGGGTTTCTCTCAACAATCCACACAGATTGTGCTTTTGGGGACGGGGACGCCGAATGCAGATCCGGAGAGGTCGGGGCCGGCGGTGGCGATTGTTGTGGGTGGGACGCCCTATATTGTGGACTGCGGACCGGGGGTCGTTCGGAGGGCGGCGGCGGCGGTTCGGAAGGGTGTGAAGGCTTTGGAAGTCTCCAACCTTCGGACTGCTTTTGTGACCCATCTGCACTCGGATCATACGGTGGGGTATCCGGACCTCATTTTCACGCCGTGGGTTCTGGATCGGGACGGGCCTCTACGGGTCTATGGGCCTCCCGGTATCAAGGCGATGACCGAGCATATTCTGGAGGCGTTTAAGGAGGATATCCACGTTCGGATCGAGGGTCTGGAGCCGGCCAATACGGAAGGGTACAAAGTCGATGTACATGAGATCGGGCCGGGGATTGTGTATAAAGACGATCACGTGACGGTGAAGGCGTTTCCCGTGCATCATGGGGCATGGAAGGCGGCCTTCGGATTTCGGTTCGAAACCCCGGATCGGATCATCGTGATCTCCGGAGATCGGGGGCCCAATCCCGACATTGCGGAGTACTGCCAGGGCTGTGATGTACTCATTCATGAGGTCTACTCGGTGAAAGGATTCGAGACCAGGCCCAAAGAGTGGCAGGCCTATCATGCCGATTCCCATACGTCATCTCTTGAATTGGGGAGGCTGGCGGCCAGAGTGCGTCCCGGACTGGTGATCCTCTATCACCAATTGCTCTGGGGAGCGACACCGGAAGAACTGCTGGAGGAGATTCGTCAGGTCTATGATGGGAAGGTGGTTTATGGAAATGATCTGGATATTTACTAGCCACTGGTTACTGGCTTCTGGTAGCTGGCTACTGGATGCTGGTTACTGGTTAAATAAAAAGAATCAGTATGAGTTATAAGAATTTTGAAATATGGCGATTGGCGAAACAGTTGGTTATTGCCATTCATAAAATGACTTTTAGTGAATTGCCTCAATTCGAAATGTTTGTAGATTGATAAAAGTTTTATAATTAATTGACAATTCGGATAAAAGTATGTATATTTGCACTGTGAATGCAAATATACATACCAAGGAAAATGACAAAATCTTACATAAATAGACAGATTGAAGAAACGATAAAGAAGGCTGCTTTACAATTTCCTTCTCTCATTGTGACGGGTCCCCGACAGTCGGGGAAGACGACACTTCTTACACATTTATTCCAAAGGTCCCATCGATACATCACCTTGGATGATCCCGATATTCGATTGCTTGCCAATAGAGAGCCGAAACTGTTCATGGTGAACTATCCACCGCCAGTCATCATTGATGAAATTCAGTATGCACCGGATCTTTTTCCGTATTTAAAAATGGTCATCGATAAAGATCGATCGAAAAAGGGATTATTCTTACTTACTGGTTCTCAGAGTTTTCCCCTTATGGCAGGTTTGAGTGAGTCGCTTGCCGGGAGAATAGCCGTCTTTACCCTGCTTTCATTTTCATGCATCGAACAGTTAAAGACTGAAAAAACGTACAATATCAATTTGCTCAAAGAGTTCATTTTAAGGGGCGGATATCCGGAGCTCATCGTTGATAGGGATATGGATACCTCCCTTTGGTACAGCAGCTATTTCCAGACGTATCTTGAAAGAGACATCCGAAGTCTTCGGCAGATTGGGGATTTACTCGATTTTCAACGATTTCTTGAACTCCTGGCAGCTGTGAACGGGAAGATACTTAACCTGTCTGAGTTATCGCGGGATCTTGGGGTTGCAGTGAACACCATCAAAGCATGGGTTTCCATTCTTGAGGCGAGTCATCAGATCGTCCTGATAAAACCTTATTACAAGAATAAAGGCAAGCGCATTGTCAAGAGTCCAAAAGTCTATTTTTTAGATACAGGATTTCTGTGTTATTTGAATGGCATCACACAAATAGAACAGATATTAAAAGGGACATCAGGCGGACCATTATTTGAGACGCTTGTGTTGGGCCAGATATTACGGTCTTATTATAATAGAGGAGAAATTCCGAGAGTTTATTGGTGGAGGACTTCAAACGGAAATGAGGTCGATTTTATCATGGAGCGGGAGGGTAAGATTATCCCCATCGAGGTTAAAATGACTTCCAATGTGAGAAAAAGTCTCATAAAAGGCCTTTCTCTTTTTGTGGACCTTTTTTCAGATGAGGTCGAAAAAGCATATCTGGTGACCCTATCAGGAGAAAGCTTTTTGTTTGATAAGAATATTGAGACAGTACCATTTTATGAATTTATAAAAACATTATAAAATCTTATGGCTTACAAAACCGACTATAGAAAATATCTTAAACCCGAGGTGGTATCGCGCCTTTCGAGATTGGATCTGGTGGCCCGCCTCGTTGTTGAGGGATTCATCACCGGTCTGCACCGGAGTCCGTATCATGGTTTCTCCGTGGAGTTTTCCGAGTATCGACCCTACATGCCCGGCGATCCTCTCCGGCATATCGATTGGAAGGTCTGGGGACGTACCGACCGGTACTATGTCAAGCAGTTCGAAGAAGAGACCAACCTGAGAACCTATCTCCTCCTGGATGGTTCGGGTTCCATGGGGTACACTTCGGGTACGTTAACGAAACTCCGGTATGCCACGTACCTCGCTGCGGCCCTTTCCTATCTCATGCTTATCCAGCGGGATGCCGTGGGACTGGTCACCTTCGATGAAAAGGTGCAGTCCTACAATCCGCCAAGGTCGGTTTTCAGCTATCTCCATATCCTGCTCAAGGCGATGGACGCGTTGAAGAGTGAAGGGAAAACCCGGGTGTCCAACACGTTTCACGACTTAGCCGAAAGGATTAAACGGAGGGGGCTCATCATCGTCTTGTCCGACCTCTTCGACGATCCTGAGGAGGTGTTGACCTCACTGAAGCACTTCCGGCACCGAAAACACGAAGTGATCGTATTTCATATACTGGATCCTATGGAACGCACATTTGCCTTCGACCGGGATGCCCAGTTCATCGACATGGAAACCGGTGAGAAGATCCAGACGCAGCCCTGGCATATTCGCTCCCAATATAGAGAAAGTGTCGATCAATTTTTAGATCATTATAAACGGGAGTGCCGTCAACATCGAATAGACTATGTGCCTGTCGATACGTCCCAGCCTTTTGATATGGCGCTGTTCAATTATTTAGTCATGAGGAAAAAGATAGGGGGTTGAGGTGACGGTCTTCCTGATCTGGATAATGATCTCCGTTTTCCTCCTGGGATCATATATATTCTTTCTCTGGAGGCGGAACCGCAGCCGGTCCCGATTTCGGGTGAAACTAACGATCCTCTTTCTTCTATTCGTACTCATCCCTACGGTTCCCCTCACTTTCCTGACCGCCAATCTCATCACCAGAGGTGCCGATCTCCTCCTCATCCCCGGGATCGGGGATGCCCTCAATACGTCCCTGGAAACGATTAAGGTTCAAATCGAAGAACGGGGTCGGCGGTTTATCCTGGGCAATCAAGATCCTGATGAGTGGACGATGGAACTCCTTCGACAGGAGGAGATCCATTGTGCGGGGGCCTATCGTATCGATGGTGAGAGTTTGACTGCGATTCGGAGACTATGCCTTCCTGAAGAACCGGTGTTGGAAAATTGGTCTCCTCGACGAGAATCCCTCATGGATGTAATGACGGCACAGCTGACCAGCAGCATAATATCCATTGGAGAAGAGAGGGGGATTACTGTCTACGGCGTTCTTGCGGATTCCATTGTCGCTGTTGCCATTTATCCCGTGTCTTCACAAATACTGGATGCCAAAGACGAAATTAACAGGGCCTATGGCATTTACAGCACCCTCTCTCTCATCAAGGAGTCCATCATCCGGAAGCACCTCATCTGGGCTCTGGCCGTGCTACTGGTCATCGGATTGGCCCTCCTTTCCATCATGACGGCTAGAACACTTGCGAGAGGAATCAGTGAGCCGATACTGAGTCTCGTCGATGGTATGAACCGGGTGGCAGATGGTGATTTTTCCCATCGTGTCGAAACCAGGGCCAGAGATGAATTCCGTTTTCTTGTCGATTCCTTTAATACGATGATTTACGATCTGGATGTCAGTCGGCAAAAACTCATAAAAGCCGAACGGCTGGCGGCCTGGCAGGAAGTGGCCCGTCGGATTTCCCATGAGATTAAAAACAGCCTTACGCCCATATCGATTTCTCTCCGCAGGTTTCGGAACCACTTCCAGGATAAGCCCCTGCCGACGGGTGTATCCGAGAGTCTGTATGCCATTGAGGATGAACTCCGATCCCTTGAGCGCATGGCAGTAGAATTTTCAGAATTTGCCCGGATGCCCCAACCCAGGAAGACCCACATCGATATGAACCGGGTCGTTCGCTCGGTGATTCAACTGATAGAACCGACTATCGGACAGGTGAAGATTAAGATGGATCTGGTTGAGGATCTGCCTTTAATCGACGCCGATCGTGAGCAGATGAAACGCCTCGTCAATAATCTCATAAAGAATAGTGTGGAAGCATCCCATGATACAGGCACGGTCCATTTGACCTCCCGAAAGCTCGGCTTGCAGGATCGAAGTATAGAAATTGAAGTTCGGGATGAAGGCGAAGGAATGGACGAGGAGAAAATGAAGCATATTTTCCGTCCCTATTATACCACGAAAAAGAAAGGAACGGGTCTCGGTCTCGCCCTTGTCCAGAAAATCGTTGAGGATCATGACGGGGAGATTCATGTAGAGAGTGAAGAGGGGAAGGGGACGCGGGTGATGGTTCGATTTTGAAACATTCAAATATAATCTTTTAAAGGATAATGATAATAATAGTTTTCAGGATATTTAGTAAGTGTATTTGTTCTTTTTTTTAGAAAAAAAGAACTCCCGAAGAACGGGATCAAGTTATTATAGGATAGATATTGAAGACAAAAAAATCGGCCTTTTTAAAAGCCAATATCTCTAATCATCAACATGACCAACACACATGACAATCCACCTTGACCCGTCCCGTTCGCCCGATTTCCGCGAAACATCATGCGGAAATCGGATGCCCACCCCTGATTCTGATCCTTTTCATTTCATGATGCCAGGCCATTAAAAAGGCCAACATCCTCCCCCTTTAATTTATTGACAATAGGATTATCACAATAAAAAATAGTGTCAATAAACCAACACTGTGTAGCCCCGAAGGGGCGGAATATATGATCCGGCACATGCCGGAAACGACCTGGGTTGGTGAATGATACGGTTTTTAGCCCTGAAGGGGCGCAATATAAAGTGATCCGTTTAACTTGAACATATCAATAAACCCCTTGACAAACCCCTGAATTCTTGTTATACTTATGCGAGTCAATCCGAAAAAAAATACAGTGTTCATTCAACAATAAACCAATAAAGGAGTCATCCATGGATGCACACACGACCAAGGAACGAAGATTGAAGAGAGATATTATACATAAAAACATTGTCCGTAAGGATCTTCATGGGAAAACGACGGCAATAAAAAATTGGACAGAAAAACTTGCCGAATCAAAAAAGCAGCAGCGACTGAAGAGAATCGAGAAATCCATTATTCGATATCAAGAGGAGATCGAACCCCTCAAGCAAGAACTCCTCCGGCTGGGAGAGGATCTGGAAAAGAGAATAAAAGAGGAGATGGCTTACTCGGAAGAAGAGATAAAGGCCTTTCAGGACAGTCTAAATAAAAACGCCAGGGCCCTTGAGAAAGTTGAGAAGGATTTAGAGGCGTCTCAAAAAAAGGACGCGAAAGAAGATAAAGAAGACAAGAAATCCGAGACGATAAGCCTCAAGAGACTTTTAAAGGACGAAATGAAAAAAGTTCAGAGCGATGAGAAGGAGTTGAAATCAGAAGAGAGGGATAAGATTCTTTTTACCCAGGAATTGAAACGCATTGCCATGGAGCGAATGCTGTACGGCAACTGAGGAGCACTCGATTGTATAAAATATTCATCGATACGCATTTTGCAGCGGCACACCAGCTTCACGGTTATCAGGGGATGTGTAAAGACCTCCACGGTCACACGTGGAAAGTACGGGTTGAAATCACCACAAATCAGATCAATGAAATAGGAATCAGTTTCGATTTTAAGGAATTAAAAGCAATCACAGAATCGGTGATCGAGCGTCTCGACCACCGGCACATCAATGAAGTAGCGCCCTTTGACCGGGAAAATCCTACTGCTGAGAACCTGGCGAGATATATCTATCATGAGGTCAAGAAAAAATTGCCATCATTTGTCCGCATGTCCCAGGTGACGATTTGGGAATCGGCCATCTATGCGATTTCCTATTCGGAGGAATAGATTGCTCAAGGTCAATGAGATATTTTATTCCATACAAGGGGAATCTTCATATGCCGGATTCCCTTGTATTTTTATCCGACTGACCGGATGCAACCTCAATTGCACCTACTGTGACACGAGATATGCCTTTAAAAAAGGCACGAAGATGACAATAGAAAAAATTCTGAAATCGGTTAATCGATTCGAATGTCCTCTCGTTGAGATTACAGGGGGGGAGCCGCTACTCCAGACAGAAACATCCCGGTTAGCGCAAATGCTTTCGGAAAGCGGTTACCGGGTTTTCGTGGAGACAAACGGAACACAAAACATAGACATGCTCCCGGTCGATGTCAGTTGTATTATGGATATTAAGTGCCCGGGCAGCGGCGAAGAAAAAAAAACGGACTGGGCCAATATCCATCGTCTGGATCGAAAGGATGAGGTCAAGTTCGTATTGACCTCGAGGGCAGATTATCTCTGGGCTACAGAGATAATTCGTGGATATCGTCTCACCGAAAAGGTCCCCATCCTCTTCTCACCAGTTTTAGGGAAGCTCGGTCCGGCTGAGATTGCCCGCTGGATATTGGAAGATGGTTTGGATGTTCGTCTTCAACTTCAGATACACAAAATCATCTGGCCCGACGAAACAAGGAGCAGATGAGGTGGTGGAGAGAGGGATCATTCTGCTCAGCGGTGGGATTGACTCTACAACGACCCTGGCCATAGCCGGTAAAGAGGGTTTCGAACTCTTCGCATTGAGTTTTCGGTACGGACAACGCAACCGTTTTGAGCTTCAGGCAGCCGAACACATTGCGAGGATTTTTAAGGTAAAAACGCATATCATTCTGGATATCGATCTTTCTGTTTTTGGAGGTTCGGCTTTAACGACCGATATACCGGTTCCCAAAGATCGCAGTGAGGAAGAGATCGTTCAGACTATACCCATCACTTACGTTCCGGCACGAAACATTATTTTCCTATCCTTTGGGCTGTCCTGGGCCGAGAGTTGTGGTGCATCGGATATCTTCATCGGTGTGAATGCCATAGACTACTCCGGTTATCCCGATTGCCGTCCGGAGTTTATCGAAGCCTTCGAGCGCACGGCGAATATAGGGACAAAGGCCTCCATTCAGGGCAGACCGTTTAAGATACATACGCCCCTGATTCAAATGACCAAGGCCCAGATTATCCGGAAAGGCGTGGAACTGGGTGTCGATTACAGCTTCACCCGGAGTTGCTATGATCCCTCTGGTGATGGTAAGGCATGTGGACGATGCGACAGTTGTCTCTTAAGGAAGAAGGGATTTCGGGAAGCAGGTGTTGCTGATCCGACGAATTATCGATCATGAGTGGATTCATTGCGAAGACTTACAAATCACAAAAATGAAAACAAGGGAACTTAAAATATGTCCGAAGCGAAAAAAGGGCAGGAGGAGAATCGGGAATCCCGGCTCATGGCGGTCGAGAACAAATATGCTCATCGGGATTATGAGGTCAATATCACATTTCCGGAATTCACCTGTCTCTGTCCCATGACCGGATACCCGGACTTTGCCACCATCCATGTGAAGTATGTGCCGGATGAATTGATACTGGAGCTCAGATCCGCAAAGCTCTATATCAACAAGTTTCGAGACGAGGGATTCTTTCATGAAGAGGCTGTAAATAAAATCCTGGATGACTTTGTGGCCGTTTGCAAGCCTCGCCTGATGGAAGTTGTCGGTGATTTTAATCCTCGTGGGAACGTCAAGACCGTCGTCAGGGCCGAATATAACAAGGAGTCATAAAAATTGATTGATGTACAGAATCAACCCGACCATCGGAAGATACACATAGACAGGGTCGGAGTAAAAAATCTCAGCTATCCCATTACGGTTCTGGACAGGAAAAACGAGATCCAACACACAATCGGTTCCATCAACATGTATGTCAACCTACCCCAGCGATTCCGCGGCACACACATGAGTCGTTTTATCGAAATTTTGAATGAACACCATAGAAAGCTTCACATTACCACCATAGGAGAGGTTCTCAAGAAGATGAAGAAAAAGCTCAATGCCGAAGAGGCTCACATGGAGGTGACCTTTCCCTATTTTATCGAAAAATCTGCCCCTGTGAGCGGTGCAGCGAGCCTCATGGAATACCACTGTACCTATTCCGGAACCCTCACCGATCATGAAGATTTTGTCCTGACAGTCGAGGTGCCGGTGACAACGCTATGCCCCTGTTCCAGGGAACTCTCTGACCGGGGTGCCCATAACCAGCGCTCGATAGTGATCATACGAACACGTTCCCCAAGACTGGTCTGGATCGAAGAAGTAGTGGAGTATGCCGAAACCTCCGCATCCAGCCCCCTCTATGCCATCCTCAAGAGGGAAGACGAGAAAGCGGTCACCGAACATGCCTACGACCATCCCATGTTTGTGGAGGATATCGTTCGAGAGATCGCCAAGAAGTTGAATGAAGATTCCAGGGTTACCTGGTACAGTGTGGAGTCCGAAAACTTCGAATCCATCCACAACCACAGTGCATATGCCTCTTTAGAACGGACGAAATAGTTCATGCGTATTGGTGTCGACAATTATGGTCTACATCCCCTTCAGTTGGATCCCATTGAAACACTCAAGTGGACGAGAGCCAATGGGGCGGAGGGCGTTCAATTTTCAGGACTGGAACCGGAGGCACATAAAAAAGTAGATAAAGAGTATTTGATGGATATCGCACTGTACGCCGAGTCCAACGGGATGTATATCGAATGGGGGGGAGGACAGCACATTCCTTATGATACGGTCTCCTGGAAGAAAAGGGATGTTTTTGAATTGAATCGCAAAGCGGCTCAGGAAGCATCGATTCTTGGCGCTCGTATCATCCGCTCCTGTTCCGGGGGATTGATGCGATGGCATTCGGATAGTCCGATGACGGAAACCCTGCTTCAGAAAACGGCCGAGGCACTTCGGTCCCAGCGTCAGATGCTGGAAGATTATAATGTCATTCTCGCAATCGAAACCCATTTTGAGTTTACCACCCATGAACTGATTCGACTGTTCGAGCTCTGTGATGCAGAACCCGGAGGCGTTCTGGGGATCTGTCTGGACACGATGAATCTTCTAACCATGTTAGAGGATCCTGTCAGAGCAACGGAAAGAATCCTGCCCTGGGTGGTCTGTACGCATATGAAAGATGGTGGTCTTCTCTTGAATTCCGATGGATTGATTTCTTTCCCTACAGAGATTGGCCAGGGCGTTATTCATCTCCGAAAAATCATTCGGCGGTTGGCAGACCTTCCATGGAATGTGAATCTCTCTATTGAGGACCACGGCGGGGATTTTCCCCTTCCCATTTTTGATTCGTTATTTTTGTCCAAATTCCCGGATCTCACGGCAGAAGAACTTAGCCGACTCTTTGGGCTGGCCTTGGAATCGAGGGAGAAGGGGAGTTGTACGATGACCAAACGGGAGGAGTGGGTGAAGGTTTGTGAGGGGAGAATCAAGAGGGATGTTCGGGTTTTGAGGGGCCTGGTTGAAGGGATCGGGGATCGGGGATTGAGGGATGGAGTAATGGAGTGATGGAGGGCTGGAGTGTTGGAGTAATGGAGTAATGGGGTACTGGAGGGCTGGAGTACTGGGGGATTGGAGTGATGGAGTAATGGAGAAGATGGGATGGAATTTACCAGTACTCCAATACTCCATCACTCCATTTTTTTATGGTCATTTCTTATCACTTTGTAATGAATGTTCGCAGGTGAATCATGCTCGATGTGAAGGAACATATCTATCACGACGATCCGGAGCGACGGCATCCGGATGTCCGGACGTGTCTGAAAGTTGAATTATTAACCATATACCAGTAGCCAGTAACCAGAAACCAGAAGCCAGTAAGGGGGAAACTTGACTCAAAATGCGCCTAGGCGCATCTGCCTTTGGCATGATTCGAGATTGAATTTTGATAAATAGTTTAAAGGACAAAATGAAAAAACTCCTGTTCCTCGTTTGCAATGCCCATCTCGATCCTGTCTGGTTGTGGGAGTGGGAGGAGGGATTGGCGGAAACGCTTGCCACGTTTCGAACCGCGGCACGACTCTGTGATGAATTCGAAGAATTTGTCTTCTGTCATAACGAGGCGCTTTTGTACAGATGGGTGGAGACGCATGAACCGGCTCTATTTAAGAAAATCCAAAGCCTGGTTAAAAAAGGCAGGTGGCATATCATGGGAGGCTGGGTTCTACAGCCCGACTGTAACATGCCCGGTGGTGAATCCCTGGTCCGGCAGATTCTTTTGGGAAGGCGTTATTTTAAGGAAAAATTCAACATGGAGCCCAAAACGGCCATTAATTTCGATCCTTTCGGACACACCCGGGGTCTGGTTCAGATTCTGAAAAAATCGGGATATTCGTCATATCTCTTCTGTCGTCCCGACGCGGCCTGGCTGACACTCCCGGCCGATGATTTTATATGGGTGGGTTATGATGGTTCTGAGATCATGGCTCATCGTGCAGGTTCCCATTACAATTCGGAAAAAGGAATGGCGAGGGAGAAGGTAAAGAAGTGGATTGAAGAAAATCCTGACCGAGAAGCGGGTCTTCTTCTATGGGGAATCGGAAATCATGGGGGTGGGCCGTCGCGGATAGATCTGGAACGGCTTCGTGAATATATGGCAGAAGAAGAGGATTGGACGGTTCGACATGGGACACCCGAAGCCTATTTTGTGGCTGTAGAACAGCAAGGGGTGGAATTACCCCGGCATGAGGGGGATTTGAATCCCTGGGCCGTGGGGTGTTACACGTCGATGATACGAATAAAACAGAAACATCGTCTCCTGGAAAACAGTTATTATTCCACAGAGAAGATGGTCACCCATGCATCGGTTCAGGGATTGATGGAGTACCCGAAGGAAGAGCTTCAAGACGCCCTGGAAGATCTTCTGTTCTGCGAATTCCACGATATCCTTCCCGGCTCATCCATTCAAGAGGTTGAAGCCGATTGTCTTCATAAAATGGGTCACGGTCTTGAGATCCTTTCACGCTTAAGAACGAGAGCCTTTTTCGCGCTTCTCAACGGTGAGCCCCAGGCTGAGGAGGGTGAGTTTCCCCTTTTCGTGTATAATCCCCATCCCCATCCTGTGGAAGAGACGTTGGTATTCGAGTTTCAGCCGCCCGAACCGAATCCCCGTCCGGATGTTTTCTGGCTCCCGGAGGTGAGAGATGCCCACGGCAAGACGATGGTCTGTCAGCTGGAAAAAGAGAGCAGTAACATCCGAAACGATCACCGAAAGCGTGTTGTCTTTGGGGCCAGGTTGAAACCGGGTCAGATGAATCGTTTCTCATGTCGGATGAAAGAGGTGATGAATAAACCGGAATTGTCTCGTCGAAGAGGAATACCCCCGGTGTTTCGGTCCGACAACTGTGAAGTCGTCATCAATCCCGAGACCGGCTGGGTCGACATGTATCGTATCCAAGGATTTGATTTTCTGGAAAAAGAGGGTTTCCGGCTTCTCATTATGAAAGATGACGCCGATCCCTGGGGAATGAAGGTACGGGGCTTCCGGAATCTGAAAGATTCCTTTACCCTGATGAATGGGGAAGAGAGTGCGAAGTTTGCGGGTGTACCGCATACTGATCTGGCCCCTGTGCGTATCATCGAGGATGGAGCCGTGCGAACGGTGGTGGAGGCCCTTTTTAAATACAACGATTCGGCAGCCTGTCTGAGATATAAGATTCCAAAAAAGGGAAGTGAGATGGAAATCGAGATTCGTATGTACTGGTACGAAAAAGATGTTATGCTCAAGCTTTCCGTACCGACCTGTTTTCAAGGTGGTCAGTGCACAGGGCAGGTGGCCTGGGGTGTGGAAGCGGTTGATCGGTCTGGAGAGGAACTCGTTGCGCAGAAATGGATTGGGATGGCATCGAAAGACCTGAGACAGGGATTAACCATCATTAATGACGGAACCTATGGATTTGATTTCTCTGAAGGCGAGTTGAGGCTCTCCCTTCAACGATCCCCTGCATATTCGGGGCATCCTGTAGACGGCGAGCCCCATATTGTGCCCCAGGACCGTTTTGAGCCCCGGATCGATCAAGGGGCAAGAGTATACAGGTTCTGGATGAATGGGGGGGAGGCTGCAGAGCGGTTTGCCCATATCGACCGTGAGGCATTAATTAAGAATGAACCACCCGTGGCTTTGGTCTGTTTTCCCTCCGGGCAGGGAGATAAACCTGTACCCAATGTCGCTCTGAGCGATGATGTTGTGCAGATGGCGGCATTGAAGATGGCCGAGGACAACGATTGGCTCATCATGCGGCTTTTTAATCCCACGGCTGAAGAGATAGAAACGGTTGTAACGGTCCCCTGGTTGAATATGAATTTTCCCGTTGTCCTGAATAAGTTTGAAATCCGGACCATGGCAGTGGATCTGGGGACAAGGGAAGTTTTTGAGACAGATCTCTTGGAACGAAGGTGCAAGAATGATTTAAAACTTTAAATTCCAAATGACAATAATACAAACACCCAAATAAATTTCAATATCCAATATACAAGTCAATGTAAAAATTTTCTGTCTGGAGTTTGGTCATTTGGTATTTATTTGATATTTGGGTTTTGGAATTTGACATTTTTAGCAAAGAAAATGAAGTTATGTTGAATATTTGAGTATCACAAAAAATGAGTTTTGATCAAAAAAACCCGGTATCCATTGTAATGGTGGCCATTGGCGGATACGGTTATTATTATCTACGGACGCTGCTGGACGAATTTTCTCCGGGTTCGGTAGAAATACGGGCCGTGGTGGATCCCGCACCTGAGAGGTCGGCGGTTTTTTCTGAAATCAGGAGAAGGCGGATTCCCGTCTTTCATTCGATGAGGGACTTCTATCAAGAGGGAGGTTCCTCGGACCTTGTGGTGATCTCGTCTCCCATCCATTTCCATGTTCCGCAATCCTGTGAAGCGCTCCGAAATGGAAGCCATGTCCTCTGTGACAAACCCATTGGTGTGACGGTGCAGGAAGTCGACGATTTGATTCGGACAATGGATGAGGCCAAACGATGGGTCATGGTGGGGTATCAGTGGTCTTTTACCGATGCCATTCAAGCCTTGAAGGGGGATATTCTTAATGGTGTATTGGGACATCCGGTTCGGTTGAAAACGCTGTGCTTCTGGCCCAGGGATGAGTCCTATTATTTGAGAAACGACTGGGCTGGTAAACAAAAGGACCCGGAAGGGCAGTGGATTCTGGACAGTCCGGCCAACAATGCCATGGCCCATTTCCTGCATAATTTATTTTATGTTCTGGGTGAGACCATGGAGACCAGTGCGAAACCCAGGGAAGTCACCGCTGAGTTATACAGGGCCAATGCCATAGACACCTTCGATACGATTGGTTGTCGTATTTTTACCGAAGGGGGAACCGAATGTTTATTCTATGCATCCCATGCGATTCCGGAAGATCTTGGTCCCATGTTTTTCTTTGAATTTGAGGATGCCACCGTGACCTATGGTGACTCGGCAGATGATATCATCGCCATCGATGCGCGGGGTAGAGAAAAACATTACGGATCGCCCAACGACAATCATCAGTTCCGCAAGTTATTCGAGGCCGTGGAAACGGTGAAGCATCCCAAAACCATCCTCTGTGGTCCGGAGGCTGCCCGATCCCAGACCCTGTGTGTGAATGGGATACAGGAATCGGTACCGGAGATTATACCCTTTCCGGAGGCGATGATACGGTATGATGATAAAAGAAGACTGCATTGGGTCAAAGGGCTGTCGGAACTTTTATATGAGTGTTATCAGACATCACTTCTTCCCGGTGAAACGACGGTTTCTTGGTCTCGCAGAGGAAGAACGGTGAATCTGTCTAATTATCGTTATTTTCCAGGGGGAATGATTCCTGAAAGTTAGTTTGAATTATTTACCACTATGAATTCTCGAGAACTTGTTAGAAAAACCCTGACTTTCGGTTCCCCGGAAAGAATCCCACGTCAATTATGGACGCTGCCCTGGGCCGAGGAGCACTATCCGCACGTTCTTCGTCGATTACAGAATGTTTATCCCGACGATCTCGTGTCCGCGCCTGCTGAATACAAAGAGCCCCTGAGAATCGAGGGGGATCGGTACAAGACGGGTGTCTATATCGATGAATGGGGATGTAAGTTCAACAATCTCCATGATGGGGTCATTGGTATTGTTCAGGAACCCCTCATCCGTGATTGGCAGGAGCTGGAACATTTTCAGCCGCCTGAATCTGTACTCAGTCTCGACAAAGATGGTGTGAACGCTTTTTGTAAAGAGACCGATAAGTTTGTTCTTGCCGGGACTTTTACACGACCCTTTGAGCGATTTCAGTTTCTACGAACCATGGAACAGGGTTTTATCGACCTTTTGGAACAGCCGCCTGAATTCTTCGAGCTTCTGAAGCGTGTGCACGAGCATTATCTCAAAGAAGTCGAGATGTGGTCTGAGACAGATGTAGACGGCATCGCCCTGATGGATGACTGGGGTAGTCAGCAGGATCTTTTAGTGTCTCCGGATATTTTTCGTATCCTGTTTAAGCCGATGTATCGCGATTACGTGGAGATTGCCCGTCAATACGGTAAGTTCGTGTTTATGCATTCCGACGGGCAAATCACCGAAATCATTCCCGATCTCATAGAGGTCGGCATCGATGCTTTGAACAGTCAAATATTTTGTATGGGTGTGAAGGACCTGGGCCAGATGTTTCGGGGAAAGATCACATTCTGGGGTGAGATCGACCGCCAACACCTCTTACCCCGAGGGTCCAGGGAGGATATCGAGCTGGCCGTCAAGGACGTTTGGTTAAATCTTTATGCAGGCGGTGGGGTCATTGCGCAGTGTGAGTTTGGTCCAGGGGCAAAGCCGGAAAATGTAGTGGCGGTGTTTGAAGCGTGGGATGGGGTAGGGGGGATGGAGTGATGGAGTGATGGAGTGATGGAGTGATGGAGTATTGGACTAAAAGATGTTGCAAATATTGGAGGATGAGATGCGAAAATGTTTAGTTCTATTGTGCTTGATTTCCGTGAGTGTCAGTCAGGCTTCTGAGCGTGAGACGCCTGTTCCTTTGTCGAAGTACCTCGAATTTGCCAGGGCATCTGCCGATTGGACCTGGGAACATATGGATTCTCTGGTCACGGTCTGGAGACGAACGCTCGATCCCAAAAATGTGTTCGGGTATCGGCCTCCGTCGAGATTGCTGGAGATGGCGACAATCTATGCGACCCTGTATGAGATGGAGGGAAAAAGGGAGTACGCAGAACGGGCGAGAAAGGTATTGGTGGACTATGAAAAATATCGGGATGCCTATCCTGAGGAGGCGGCAAAGCGTCGTACCGATTATGCCGATGGCGTACCGGCGCTTCCCGATTTTTTCACGACCATGCGGTATATCCGTACTTTCGAGATCCTGAAGCGTCTCGGATATTTGAATCGGTCCCAGCAAATGAAGATGGAGCGTATCATCGAAAAAAGCCTGGATTATACCATGAGAACCCAGGAGTGGGGACCCATGAATCGGACGATTCTGCGTGCCGAAGCGTTGGCCTGGGCGGTTCGGGCACTTCCCAAAAACGCTAAGGCAAAGATCTGGAAATTTTATGAACATGCCCTTGCCTTCGACAACTGGGGTAATTGGGAAATCGAGGACGCCCAGATCTATCACGCGGTCTGGCTGTACGGGCTTGTGGGTTATGCAGATGCGAAAAAACAGATCAAGCAACTCTTTCATACACCCGAGATGTATTATTATGCACAGTATTTTCTCCATTTGATGTGTCCCGACGATATGATTCCCGATTTTGGCGATGCCCAATGGCGGGCCAACTGGAGCAGGTATCTCGTCTTTTTTGAAGCGGCTGCCAAGGCCTATCAGGACCCTCAATTGAAATGGGCGGCCACTGTCATTGCCCGGAAGTTTGTCGATTTTTCGAACATTTCAAATACAGGCCTCGCCTTCATATATCTCGACTGTTACCGGTATGGGACCGATGGTTTGGTTCCCGAATCCCCCACTCTTCTCAGTGAGGAGGTCATGGAAGATGTTCAGGGAAAGAAAATCGTTTATCGCAACGGATGGCAGCCGACCTCGACATATATGCTTTTAAACTATCGTGATGAAGGGGACGGAGGATTGTTATTCCGCGATTATTTACGGGATACCATCCCTGTTGAGGAAGAGAAGATGACCCACGGCCATGCCGACGAAAACAGCATCGTATTATTAATGCACAATGGATCCGTTCTGCTGCATGATGGCGGGTATCGAGACTATATGCCCAGCGGACCCTGGGGCGCCTATCGTCAGGATTATTTTCATAATCGATTGTGTGTGCGTCAGGAGAAGATCTGGATGGGGCAGAAGCAGGGTGAGTATCGGTACAGTTTGACAGACAGGCGACCCGTTCCGGGACAGTCGGTTCTCGATTTTCTTCACAATGCGGGCTCCTACCGGCGGATTCGAACGATGAAGGTGGACTTCCTCACATTTCCGGATTTTGATTACAGCCGAACCCGGCTCATCGATGAGAAATTGGGCTATGAATGGGATCGGGTGATGACCTATATCAAAGATCCGGAGATATTTGTCGTCTTCGATATTCTCAAAGCAACGATGGAAGAATTCTTCACTGCAGCCAATCTCTGGCATACAAGGAAGATCGTTGCTCAGGGCGATCATTGGTATGATACAATGTATGATTCGATGAGGACACAAAAGTTTTCCACAGATTCTCGTCTGCTTATTTCTTTTCCCAAGACACATTACAGGCTGGAGCAGGTTGAAAGAGAAAGACGCCATTATCAGGATGAGTGGGTGATTTCCCAGACCACGGGCCAGCATTTTGAACTGGGCCAGCATATCGGATTTGTGACGGTTCTGGTACCCCATCCTGCAAAGGAGGATCCCAGGCAATGGCTCGACAGGATCCGATATGTGGAAGCGGACCCGGAGGATATGGGCATGTGTGTCGAGATAAAGGATAAGGGCCGGATAATTCAAGTGGGTGTAAAACAGGATCTGAGGATGGACATGGTCAGGGACTGGCGCCGTCCCAAATATACCTATGAATCCGGCCGAATCCAGTACGATGACATGGAAACCAATGGCGACTTCTTTTATACGGCCCGGACGGGAAAGAAACTGGCCTTCACAGTGGTCAATTTAACGAAGGCCGTGTATGAGAACCACGTTTTGTTCAACCAGGTGCTGTCCCTGTATGGCCTGGCATTCGATGGGAGCCCGGATCAGGCCGGTGTGGGGAAAGTACGCTACTGGCGGGATGAGGTTGTGTTGAAATAAAAATTACAACACCCTCACCCCGGCCCTCTCCCTCAAGGGAGAGGGAGTTACTTTAAGTTATTTTGGCGTGCGTTAAGAGGATTTCAATGTGAAAACATTCGTATCTATATAAAAAATTGACTTGCAATTCTCAATTTTATGTATATATTTATAGCTATAATAATGTGGATGTCAATATGTATGATCTTGAGGGGTACAAATGAAAACAATACAAATGACATTGGATGAAGACTTGTTGGAAATGGTCGATCGGACGGTGAAAAAACTGGGTACAACACGATCTAATTATATCCGTGAATCGCTGAACTATTATTTAAAGCGATCCCGGATCAAAGAAAAGGAAAAAAAACATTTTGAAGGTTATTTAAAGCATCCTGTTAAAAAAGGCGAATTTAAAATCTGGGAAGAAGAACAGGTTTGGGATTGAGTATGGAAAGAGGCGAAATTCGCTGGTATACGTTTAAGCATCCCGATAAACGACGACCGGTTGTTATACTCACAAGGAATTCGGCAATAAAATTCTTAGGAGAAGTCACAATAGCGCCAATCACGTCTACGATCCGCGGTATTCCAACAGAGGTTGTTTTAGATCAGAATGACGGTGTACCCAAAAGATGCGCGATTAATTGCGATCATGTTCAGACTGTATCGAAAGAGAAGGTGGGATCTTTTATTACAAAATTATCTGATACGAAGCAGGTTGCATTAAAGTCAGCTTTATTGTTTGCATTTGAATTAGAATAAAAAAATCCGTTTCGATCTTATTGATCCGTAGCCTGCTATCGCGCTTTTGCGGCAACTTAAAAAAATTTTCAAATAAATTTCTCTTCTTGACAGGCTGTTACAGAATAGTTAATTTGGGCACTAAAGTGCCTGATAGTTTTCAATTGCTCAAAATACTCCGCCATAAATGGCGGAGTTAGTCAATTGTTATTATTATACTTGACTAACTCCGCTCTTTAGAGCGGAGATTAAAGAATTTTAAAAAATATGTGGGCTTTAGCCCAAAAGTGTTATTCTGCAACATCCTGTCAAGAGGGGAATTTAACCACATAAAATGTTAAGTTGACGCCTATACGCTATCGTGGGATACCGCTTCAATTTCAATAATAACTATCTTATGCGGGACAATCCGCGTTCTATATTCATTTTATCGAAACCATCAGCCATAATAATAAGATAATCACCCCCACAAGAATCCAGCTTCCACCGAAGCCCAGGATGTCCATTTTGCCGGGCTTCATCACTTCCCATTGAGATCCGGGAATAATCTTGTCCTTTTCAAATTGTTCCGGATGGCGGTATGCCTCCTCCAGGGCTTTTTGCTCTGCTTCCGGAGTTTTCTGGACGGGGGTGTGGAGTTTGGCAAAGAACCGGTCCAGGAGCTGCTTGCGGACCGGCTTCGTGATGAAGGAGAGGAGAGAGAGAAGAAAGAAGGGGAAGAGAGCATCGAAGAAAAAACGGGTGGCCACAAGCCGGGCCTTTGTAAAATGGGAAAAATCGATCCCAAACCAGCTCAACACCCAGATCTCGGCATGGAATCGTCCCAATCCCACTTTGGGTGAGGACGGGTCTGAGGGATCGGTGCGTGCCACGTTGTCGAAAAATATCCCCATCGGTTCGATCCTGTGCTGCTTTTCGATGGATTGACCGATGGCCTCCGCTCTCCCGGATTCCACATCTTCGGTAAGAGCCGCCGTCGTGATTGTCACGGTTTTAGGGTGTGTCTCCTTTAATAGATATTCATTAGACTTCGTTCCGTTCAGTGTCTGAAAGAGATTGGGAATGATGGCATAGATGAGCAAGCAGATGACCACCTGAATGATGACAGCCCATTTGCTGAGTCTCCGCCATATAAATCCCAGCCAGATGGAAGCCCCGAATATGGCCGGTATGGAGATGATGTACTTGAAGAGTTCCAGTAGATTATTAATAAAAAGGGCCACGCCTATGCCTCCCAGAAGCGTCACGGCGATCACAATACGACCGATGATGAGATAATGTTTTTCAGACTTTTTGGGCCTGAAGGGGGCATACAGGTTATTAATGAAGAGCGCAGAATACGAGACGGCCCCGGCATCCAGAGATGACATGTTTGCCGCCAGAATTCCGACCAGCATCAGGCCGATCGCACCGGGAAACAGGAGGTCCTTGGTCATGAATCCCCATATGAGATCCGGATCGTTTAACCGACCGGCATAGAGGCCGATAGCCAGCAAACCCGCCAGTGCCCAGAAAATCATGATGAGTCTCTTGAAAAACATACCGCCGATCATACCGAAACGGGCAGTCATCTCATTCTTGGCTGAACCGGCGGTTTGCATGCCCGAGGCAACTGCAACGATGGACACAAGATTGGCAAGTACCATGGCAAATATTGTATACCAGGCGTATTCACTCATGGTCACCGATCCGAAGAGTTCAAACATATAATCGGGCACAGATGCATGAAGGCCCGAAAAACCGCCGACGTGATGGAGTCCAATGGGAATAAGCAGGAGGGAGAATATGATGATGAGTACTCCCTGTATCGTATCTGTAATGGCTGCTGCCCGAAAACCTCCCAGCATCGTGTAAATGCCGACGATGATCGCGTATATAAAGTAGAACAGTATGGGATTGGTATGGGAGATAAACGAGTGGAGTTCTCCCCGTTTGTTCTTTTCGTTCAATTCGTCATATCGGGTCTGTTCTTCCCGGGTGAGATCTTCACCCAATTTGGACCGAAGCCGCTGATATTCTCGGAAATTCTCCACACTCAAACGTTCCTCAATCGTGCATTGCTCGATGGATTTTGGGGTCATGGCCATCATGGTCTTTGCCGCGACCATGTAACCGACACCGCCTCCCAGGATCGAGAGGAGAAGGATAAAAACAGCGTAACTCCCCCCGAGAAATTTGCTGTTGAATCGTTCTGTAAAATAATCTCCAATGGTGGTTAAACGTACGCGACGGAAGAAGAGAGCGGTAAACCAGTAGAAAGGGGTCAGGAACAGGACCAAAAATTGAATCCACATTCCTCCGATTCCCTGACGGTAGATTTCTCTGGAAACAGCCACTGCCTGATCGGCGTTTGTCGAACATCCGAAGTTAAGAAAAAACTGATAAAATTTTCCCAGTTTCCGACCCGCGAGATAAAAATCGGCAGTGTCCTTTGTTTTCTTGCCGGCACATTTTCCCAGCCACAGGATCACCATTATATACAGGATGATTATGGTCAGATCCAAAATGTGCAGTCCCCAGATCGTCATCGTGTTTGCTCCTTAATCGATTTTCGGGATGAATGAGACAGAGTAAATAATAATAATAAATTATTAGAAAGTCAAATATCGGAGTTGACTTCATTGGTTGAAATCTGTATTTTATGTTTTATTCCATTCGGCCTGGAATTTTAACATTTACGAGCCTGAAAAATTCAATCGCCACTAAGACACAAAGACACAAAGGTCAAATAAAACAAGATGTTATATGAGATTGCATTCAAATAAGAGGTTATTGAAAAACAAATTGAGTTTAAAATACTAAGTTGTCTTAACTTTATTATTCTTAGTGTCTTGGTGCCTTTGTGGCAAAAATTTATGAATTATCCAGGTGAGTAAATTCCAATTGTATTAAAGAAGGATTTAACCTATGAAAAGAAGACGTTTTATGAAAGCCATGGGAGCGCTTACAGGCACCACCCTGTTCAGCAGACCCGGTCGAGCCTTGCCGGAACCTCTCCCCTTGAAAGAGGGGTTACTCACCATCGATGATGAACACACGTTCTGGAAAATCGTACGAGAACAATTCATCTTCCCCCGGGACTATGCCTATCTCAATACCGGAGGTATCGGAGCCGTTCCGACTCTGGTCCTCAATAAGATCAAGACGGGTATGAACCAGGAACAGATTCACCCGAAGCCTGGCCATGACCATAAAAGATGGGTAAACATCAAAGAGAAATGCACCGGCCTTTTAAGTCCGGACTGTAAAAAAGAGGAACTGGCCCTGGTGAGTACGGCAACAGAGGGCATTAATATCATTATTAACGGACTACCCTTAAAAAAAGGAGATGAGGTTATTACATCTACTCATGAACATCCGGCATTACATGTTCCTCTATTGAATCTGATGCAGCGCGAGGGCATAAAAATTCGGACCTTTGAACCCGATCTTAAAAATGGTCTGGGAAATGTGGACCGAATAAATCAATTGATAAACAAAAAGACTCGTCTCATTTTTATCAGCCATGTGACATGCACCACCGGCCAGCTCTATCCGATGAAAGAGATCGGACATCTTGCCAAAGACAGAGAGTTATGGTTTGCGGTTGATGGTGCTCAAGCCGCGGGAAGTATGCCTATGGATATCGTCGAATGCGGGATTGATTTTTATACATTCAGCGGTCACAAGTGGACTCTCGGCCCCAAGCGTACCGGTGTGCTCTTTGTCCGTCATGAATTATTGGATACATTAAGGCCTATCACGGTGGGTGCATATTCTAACGGCGGATATGATATATTCAAAATGGATATGACATTTGATCAAACGGCTCAAAGATACGAATATGCGACTCAGAACGAGATGCTGTTCCATGGATTGGGTGCAGGTGTTGACTTTGTGAGAATGATTGGTCTTCAGAAAATTCTGGATCATAACAAGTCATTGGCAGAAAAATTCTATGAAGGACTCAAGGGAATTCCCGGTATAGAGGTGATATCTCCCGAAGAAAATGAATACCGGACGGCCATGATCACATTTAGGGTTAAGGAACAAGACATACGAGAAATAGCCCATGAGCTTTCAAATAAACGAGGAATACGGGTACGGCACGTGCCGGAAGTGGGCCTGGAAGGGTTGCGGGTTTCGTTTCACGTGTACAATAATGAAAGCGAGGTAGAGAGGATATTAAGAGAATTGAAAACATTAGTGAATGGAGAATGAATGAAAATTCGTGAAGCCATCGAGAATATTCGTTCGCATATTTCCTTTATTATAATCTTGCATTAGAGGATATTAACGAATATGTAAAGGGGAAGATATTTATCCCGGCTTTCCAATGGCAGAGAGTCTCTTATGATTATTTCCTGACACAGGAGGGACGAATTCAGCGGGGGTTGGATCGCTCATCTTATGTCCGGGAACTGGCCCGTCTCGGATTTACCCATGTTGAGGTGAACGGGCTGGCGTTTCCCATGGGACTGGAAACGGGACCCAAGGGTGAGACCTATCCCATGTTCTACACATACTGTCCTGCCCTGGATCAGTTTGTGTCCAGTTCCCTCAATCAGGGCCTCGATCCGGAGTACTATCTGTCGGCCAACTTGAGTCAACTGAAGGCCAATGCCGAATTGGCCGTCAAATATGGATTGACACCGGGACTGTTGTGCTTCGAACCTCGGTCGGTACCGGAGCGATTCTTCGACCAATATCCCATGCTTCGAGGGGCCAGGGTTGACCATCCTTTTCGCAGCTTCAAGCCGCGATACAACATGACCATTAAGCATCCACTGGTCCAGGAGCACTATGGGGAGATGATGATAAAACTCATGCAAGAGGTTCCTGAACTGGGTTTCCTCTCGATCTGGACTAATGACAGCGGAGCCGGATTCGAGCATACCAAGTCTCTTTACGTGGGACGAAATGGTGGAGCCTATCTGATTCGAGAGTGGAAGAGTGACGAGCAGATTGCCCGGCTCGCCGGTGAAAATGCGTTGCATTTTTTTCGTTTACTCCGGGATGCGGCCAGAGATGTGAATCCCGAGTTCCGGGTGATTACCCGTTTGGAGTCCTTTTATGGTGAACATGACATTGTTTGGCAGGGTTTGGAAGACGGTGTGGATGTGGAGACGGCTTCCCTCATCGCCAGAGGGTGGGATGTCCCCTACCGTCATCCCCAATACGCTGATTCAAACGCCATTAACCCGGGGACGGTCTATCAGAATAAATTCGATAATGAAGAAAAAGAGAACATTACGGATTTGGAGAATAGAGACGCAAGAGCACATTTTTATTTTGCAGTCGGACCCCATTCCATGTTCGAGCCCTTACTGGGAACGCCATATCCGAATTTAACCTTTGAGAAACTCACCCTCCTGTATAAGAATGGTGTGAATCATCTGGCCCATTGCGGCGGTACATTTCCGCCTGATCAGGTGCCGTTTAATGTCAACCACGAAGTGGTCAGCAGATTTCAATGGAATCCGAATTCAGGCAGGGAAGAGACGATCAAACGGATTGCTTATCAGTGGGCCGGGGAACGTTTCTATCACCATCTGATGAATGCCTGGGGACTGACGGAGGAAGCCATCCTGGCCTTTCCCAATATTACTCCCCTCTATTCGGCTTTCGGATTTACGTGGTACCGGTTATGGGTGCGACCCTTTGTGCCCAATATTGAAAAAATTCCCGAATCTCAGAGAGCTTACTATGAGCATTTCATGTGTACGACCCCCCATAATCCCAACAATGTGGATCTGAGCAGGGATGTCCTGTTTCGGCTCACCACACCGGAAAAAAGCCGATTGGATGTGGAGCGGATCGATCAAAATGTCTGGAAGCCTTTGGATGAGGCCATCGGGATATTGGGCGATATTCGGGAAGAGTCGATCCAACACATGGGTGAAGGGAATGTCATTCAGGACCAATTTGTTCGTTTGAAAGCGCTCCGCTGCTGGTTTATGACGCAACGAAATGTAGCGGCCTGGATCGCCGGCGTTTATGGGTATATGGATACAGAGGAGGCATCAGAAAAAGAACAGCATCGAAGTCTCCTGAAGGAGATGATGGAGAAGGAGATCGAGAATACCAGGCAATTGGGCAGTCTCCTGAGGGGCGGGATTGAATTTATGGCCATGACCGATTTGGGTGAGACGCCTCTCATTCACGGGAGTAATCTGGGAGACTCGTTAAAAAAGCGTATCGAGCTGATGTTGGCCCACATGGAGGACGAACCGTTTATAGATCCGGATTATATGATGAGAAGAGCGGGGGAGTTAATACGATAAATGAAAAACCCCCATCCTATTTTAAGGATGGGGGCTCGGGAACCAAGGCAAGATACAAACTGTATCACATAACCTTACTGACGTTTGCAGCCTGGGGTCCTTTGGGACCATCGGTGATTTCAAATTCTACTTTATCTCCTTCGTCCAATGTCTTGAACCCCTCGGTGTTAATCGCACTGAAGTGCACAAAAACGTCTTCTCCCTCCTCACGTTCGATGAAGCCATAGCCTTTGGTTCTGTTGAACCATTTGACAGTACCTGTTTCCATGGTTCACCCTTTCTGTTGATGATCAATCCTGTACAACCAGCTTCTCGCCTCTTCGAATCGTTGAAGCACATCGAAAAACCTGGGCGGTTTTGCTCCTTGCTGACTCGGTCGTACAACCTCAACAGCAAAGGTAACTTCATAAAGACACAAGAGCGGTGTACTGCTAATTGCTCTCGAAATATACAATGCATTCTTCGCAAATGCAAGTGTTTTTTCACTTCAGGGTAATTTATCATATTATATAGTATTATAAGGAGATCGACATTTTTTTTCACTCAACCACTCTTGCCGTCACGACAGTGATTAAGGATCCCTTTTGCAGATCCCCTCGTGATGCGCCGAGCATGAGGGTTTCTCCGTTTTTTATGTTTACGCTGGTGTTCAGGTCACTTCTCTGGGGCGTACTGAGGGTTTCGACCAGTTCATAGATCTTTTCGTTGATTTCCCCTGATGTGCCTTTACCCATGTCGATTAATACAGGAGCATTTGTTGAAACTAAATTTCATCCAGGGTAGAGAATATGGAATATTCTCACTCAAGTTTGGACGTTTCCAAATTTTAATAACGTATGTTCAATAATTAGCTTGACATTACATATGTTATTTAGTATCTTCCAGTAGCAACAAAATACTGGAGGATACCATGGAAACAAATTAT
>Ga0114922_10001021_pt1 | contig 26672 bp, 16 predicted proteins | sample AartaG_FD_100975 | JGI IMG/M metagenome (GOLD analysis project Ga0114922, IMG submission 100975) | Deep subsurface microbial communities from Aarhus Bay to uncover new lineages of life (NeLLi) - Aarhus_00045 metaG | ecosystem: Environmental > Aquatic > Marine > Oceanic > Sediment | place... | reverse complement strand
GATAAAAAGCGGAGGATGAATCCCTGATTCATCATGTAAAGGGCAAAGGTGTTGGCCACCCCATCCTGCCAGAACACTCCCACAAAATGAAACTCTTTGGGTTGATTGAACTGGGCAAACGGAAGTTTGTGAAGTAGAGGCAGTCCCGACCAGAATCCCTCCCAACCTCCTAAGACCTTGAGTCCCAGAAAGAACAAAATAAATCCTGCGATCAACAGAATAATCCCCTGGGCAAGATCGGTCATGATGACAGACGTCTGCCCTCCCACCGTCACATAAACAGCACAAATGGTGGCCACAAGGACAGCAGACAAAAAAATATCCGTGCCCAGCAGAGCATTGAGAGCTACTCCCATGGTGTAGAGGTTGATACCGATGTAGCCAACCATGTAGATCAGGACGATCACGGTGGCTGTGATGGCTGTACGTTCGTCGAATCTTTTCCGGAAATAGTCGGGCACAGATCCCGACCGGCTGAAATAGATGATAGGAAGCCAGCCCAGCAGCAAAAAACTCATCACGATCCAATCGTTCAGGTAGGACATGGACGAGGACATCCCATACCGGAAGCCGGCAGCCGAATATTTGATAAAACTGTAGGAGCCAACAACAGAGGCCACACAACTGAAAGTGATCAACCACCAGGAAAAGCGCTGCCCGCCGAAAAAGAAATCTTTGGTCGACCGAGTGAATTTGGCAAAAAAGGCACCAAAACCGAAGATGGCGACAAAATAAAAGATGACCACCAAAAAATCCAGTTGGGTCCCGACGACTGTGGTTGTGTCCATCTAGATTTTCCCGACTCCGGCAAGGTGCCATAACAACTGAAAAACAAAATAAAAAACAACCCCTCCAATCATAAAAAACAGGATTCTTCGGTCGTCTTTTTTTTTGAAGGAAAAATCTTTAGTTCGCAAGGACAGGAAAATGCCTAGAAAAAAAATGACGCCCCCAATAACGAACTGATAAACAAGCGACAAAAAGGGCATTTCAAAATTACCTAGGGTGTCCACTTATGGGACGTCCCCGATTACTAGCCCCCGATTACTATTATTTTTTCATGTGTTTTTCGAACCAGGCCATCAAATACAACGATTGGAGCAGGCGGTGAGAGGGACGTCTCCAGCCATGAAACTCGTTGGGCATACGCACTAAAAGAGTATCCTTTTTCAGCATTTTCAAAGCCCGGTAATATTCTTCACTTTGCCCCATCGGAGTGCGCAAGTCGACTTCTCCCGTCATGACCATGGTCGGTGTTTTTACATTGCCCACATAATGCAACGGGGAGCGAAGAGCATACTCCATGGGGTCTTCCCAGGGATACTTCTTGAACTGCCTGTACCAGCTAGAGCCATCCGTTGTCCCCACGAAGGAATGCCAGTTGATCACCGGCCGCATCGAAACGGCGGCCCTGAACTTATCTGGGGCGGTGTAGCCCACGAGCCAAGCGGTTAAAACACCTCCGCCGCTTCCACCACAGACAAACAGGTTTTCCTCATCGATGAATCCTTTGGCGATAGCCGCATCCACTCCCGCTATAAGGTCGTCCCCATCCTTTCCGGGATAGGAAAACTGAATGCCGTTAACAAAATCCTGGCCATAACCGGTGCTTCCTCTTGGATTCATATACAGGACTGCGTAGCCATTGGCCGCAAAATTTTGCCAGGCCCAGTCAAAACGCACGGTGTACAAGGACCATGGGCCCCCGTGGATGTACAGGATCATCGGGTATTTTTTGCCCGGTTCGAATTCGGCAGGTTTGATCAGCCATCCCTGCAGATCCAGATCATCGGGGGATTTGAACCACATTTCCTCCACCTCGCCCAGTTTGACATCGGCTAAAACATCTTTGTTGAAATCCACCAGCTTAACGAGCTTGTCAGGCTGGTTCAGGTTGAATGTGACCAGATAGGCCGGTGAATAAAAGGTCGATCGTGTGGCTGCCACCTGTCCGTTTTTTGCCATACTTATACTCGACAGGTACTGAATACCCTTAGTGACGTCTTTTATCTTCCCTTCCTTTGAAACAAAATATAAATTCGACACACCTTTTTCCCTCATCAGATAATACACACCGGAGCTGTCAGCCGCCCAGTTCGCATTTGACGGAGAATTCGGCAGGTTACCGGCCAGCAGCCGCTTTTTCCCACCATTGACATCCATAAGATACAGGCTCGATAGATGGCTTGTGTAGTTATTATCGTCGTTGCCTGTGTACGCGATCCACTTCCCATCCGGTGATATGGTAGGTCCTCTGTCCGGTCCTTTTCGCTCGGTCAGAGTCTCGATCTCCGATGTTTCCAGGTCCACAGAATAGATCTCAGAATCACCATTCAGATACTCCGCATCCGGCTTGCGGATGGCGCTGAAATAGATCTTTTTTCCGTCCACAGACCACTGCGGATCGCCATGGGAATAATCGCCGAATGTTAGTTGCTTGGGAGTCCCACCCAATTCGGCGTCCATAACAAGAATATGGGAGTAGCCTTTGGGCACAGGCCCGCGTCCGTCTCTCCGCCAACTCAACCGGTCGATGATGATGGCCGACTTGGCCCAATTCGCTCCTTTGGGCCTTTTAGGAAGTTTTACAGGAAGAATTGAAGTTGTGTCCTCAAAAAACATGGTAAATGCCAGCATCTTTCCATCAGGAGACCATCTAAGGCTTCCAGGAGACCTCTCCAGATGGGTAAGCTGGGCTACTTCTCTCGTATCAAGCCACATTACATGGATCTGGTTGGTGTCATCTCTATCGGAGAGAAAAGCGATTTTACTCCCATCAGGGGACCAAACAGGAGAAGAATCCCTCCAGTTGCCATGGGTCAACTCCCGGATTCTCTCCCCTTTACTATCGGCTATCCACAGGTTGCTTGCTCTGCGATCATTCATCTTATCCACCCAACCGCGAGTGAAGATGATCAGTCTTCCCTCCGGAGAGATGTTCGGGCTCCCGACCGTCTCCATCTCCATGTATGTTTCCTCATTCAACAGCTTGTAATCTTTTTCCGCTCCAATACTCCAATCTACACTCATGAAAAAGATCAGAATCAAACAAAAAATCATTAAGTTCCATTTTTTCATTAAAAACCTCCTTTTAAAAAGCCTCGTTGATCATGGCATAAACGCTAAAAGATCCCTTAGCGAATCCAAAGTCTAATCTCACGTTTGTGCCCGATTCACGATTGACCTGGAAGCGGATACCCAATCCTCCGGTAAATTTAAAATCATTTAGCTTGAATGCTTTCAACTTATCTGCAACATCCCCGTATCCGACAAAACTAGCAGCGGACAACTGCCAGATCAGGGGAACACGATACTCCATCTGCAAAAAAATCGCATTTTTATCCCTGAAACGCCCCTGGATGTACCCCCGCATAACGCTTGGCCCACCCAACATGGACAGCCATTGGAACGGGACATTACCAGTGGCAATATTAAAGCTCTGCTGAAAAGCCAGAACATGTTTGGAAAACACCGTGACATATTGCCGTAAATCAAAGGTGTACCTTTGAAAATTGTAATCGCTGCCGAATGCATGGCTAAAAAGCGAGACATACGCCTGGAGAAGAGTCCCTTTTTTTGGGAAAAAAATGTTATCCCGATTATCCTGTACAAAGAGAATGCCCAATCCAGAAATGGTTCCACCCTCGTTTCCCGCGATATCGCCATTATCCAGTATGCCCCCCGGTTCCACTTCGGTGATTTTGGAGTGTTCTAAATCATACTGTAGGCCCACATAAAAGCTGGGGCTTATTCTATTATGCAGGGAAAATTTCAGCTTTATACTCCGATAGCTATAACCTTCCTCCATATCCTTCGTTGTTTTTGGTCCGAGCCCATAAAATTGCTCAGCATACTTTTTGAATCCCATATATCCGACCAAGTGGAATTTGCCCTTGTCCAAGTAGAGATCAGGAATTATTTCAAAGATGAATTGCTTTTTTTGGGTATAGATAATGTCCATAAAGAAGGTGGAAGGGTGTCCCTTAAACTGATCTTTTAATGATCGTAGATAATAGATCCCTCCCACCCCACCGGCAATCTTGGTTACGGGAGTGTAATAAACAACCGGAAGCACAAGCAGCTGATTTTTTTCCCCTCTCCCGCTTTTCTCATCCTCTTCTCTCTCGTCAATCCAACCGAAAGCTGGGGACATTATAAAGAGTATGAAAAATGATAAAAAAAGTAGCCAACTGGATGTTTTCTTGATCACGCCCTTTTGTTCTTTCATCAGAACTTTTGTTGAGCAGATTTTAAACTTAACTTAAACCTTTTGCAAATAAAGGGGATAAAAAATAGAACCATCCCCTTTTTTATCCCCTTTTTTACTTTTTTATTGTATGATGGCGCAGAAAGAAAGTGTTTGGATTTATTCAGGAGGTATTATGAATCGAAGGCAGTTTTTAAAAAAAACCGGCGCAACCAGTGCGGCCCTGGGAAGTGTCGGCCTCGGATTTTTCGGGTATGAGGCCGGAAGAGATCCTGAGTCCTATACGGGATGGGAACTCCATGAAGGGGCCCACCAGACTTTCAACAGAAAAAGATACGCCAAAGATCAACCCCACTACAAAAAAGTGGGGACAACAAGCAGGCCCGATGCGCGCACCGATGTCATTTTCTACCGGCGGGGAGACTTCATGAGAAACTGGAAAGATGAGACAGGAATCGATGGACTGCCCGAACATTTGCAAACCTATTACAAAAAATACCCGGATGTCCTGGAACAGGACATTTATCAGATGAAAGAAGTTTTACCAAAAATGAGAGAGGATTATCAAAAATATCGGGATAAATTCATTCTTGCTTCGGCTTGGTCCAATGCCATGGGCGCCGTGGCTCCTCAGCCGATAAACCAACCTCCAGAAGAGTCTGATTTTCCGAGAAGAGGGCGATTCGGAGGAACAACCGAACCTCTTAAGATGAAAAGCCCTGAAAAAACATCCAAGCTAATCAAACAGATAGCCCATCAGCTGGGATCCACCCTAGTTGGCATCGCCAAACTCAACCCGGATTGGGTCTATTTGTACCCGATGCGGGGGAGGGGTTTTGAACCGGACAAGCTGGTCGCTATTCCCAAACACTGGCAGTATGCCGTCGTGGTGGGAACCCCGATGTCTTGGGATCCTATGTACGCCAATCCCAATTTCGGGACCTCTAACGATGCTTATTCCCGATCCAGAATCGTCGCATTTAGAGTGGCCTCTTTCATCAAACAACTGGGTTATGCAGCCAGACCTCATACTCCTGGCACCTCCTATGATCTGATGGTCCCTCCGATCGCCATCGATGCGGGCCTCGGCGAACAGGGACGGCATGGTGTTATGATCACACCCGAGTTGGGATGCAACATCCGGCCGGCTATTATCACCACAAATATCCCTCTTGTTCCGGATAAACCGATCGATTTTGGGGTTCAAAGTTTTTGCAAAACCTGCAAAATTTGTGCCGAACAATGCCCGAGCGGGGCAATTTCATTCGGCGATACAGTGGAAGTACGCGGCTACCAGAGATACAAGATCGACACAGAAAAATGCCACACCTTTTGGAACCAAAATCTAGGCAACATGGGCTGCCGGATTTGCATTGCTGTTTGTCCGTACACACGGAAGGCCAACTGGCTTCACAAGGCTGCGCTTCAAGTTTCGGCCAACGATCCCACAGGGATTTCACACAGCGTCCTCACCGGACTCCAAAAGCGCTTCTATCCAGGACCCGATCCGCAAAAATACTACAGCCCTTCATTCGGAGGCGAGAACGCATCCTTCCGAAAACCCCCTTGGTGGCTTCGTGCTGAAGATTTCATCGAATTCTAGAGGAGGCCGATCATGTCTTTTTTCAACAGCGGATTGTTTTGGTTTATACAAGGTATCTTTGTCTGTTTGATCGTTATGGGATTCAAGATTTGGACGGAAGACCGGGAAATTCCGATGCCCCTCTGGAAATGGGTATTGCTCGGGATGTGGGTTTTTCTGTTCGGATTCACGATTGCCTTTGTCGGGACTAACTTAGGCGAAAAAGAGCCACACGCGGCCTTACTGGGAGGCATCGTTTTTGGTCTGATCGCGATAATTACGGGGATCGGCCTCTGGCTGCTTCTCCTGATCGGAAAAAACCCTAAGAAATAGTCGCCGGATCCGAGGGAATACTTCATTACCAGCCAATCCCGTAATCTTCGCCGTGATTGCTAGATCCTCCCCAGAACGTTCCGTGTTTCCAATCGAAAAAGATCGCATTCATCGGCCCTGAGGTCAATCTGTTGTAATCCAGCCTGTAGCCCATATCTCTTAACTTATATCTGACCCAATCCGGAACCTTTTCGTTCAACTGCAGCCTTCCAGGAGTAGAAGCATGATTGCCGAAGGAACTGTACATCTGGTAGCTAACGATATTGGCCGCTTCGCAAGCCTGCTGGACATTCATCCCGAACTCGACCATGTTCAAGAAAAACTGCAGGCAGTTCTGGTCCTGGGTATCTCCCCCTTGAATGGAAAAGGAGATGTAGGGTTTCCCATCCTTGAGGGCAATACTGGGTGTCAGTGTGGCACGAGGTCGCTTCCCTGGCTCTACGACATTAAACGGATTTTTTGCCTCGTGCAACACAAAACTTTGGGCGCGCTGGCTCATCCCGATTCCTGTGCGTCCCGCGATACAGGCAGGGATCCATCCACCACTGGGAGTAACAGATACTACCCACCCGCTTTTGTCCGCAGCCTGGATGGATGTGGTTCCGGCCATGAATGATTCCTCGAATTCCGCTAATTGCTGTGGAGTCATCTGTTGGGGATCCTGTTTGGACTTCCACGCATCATGAAATCCTTCGATATAATTCAGATAAGGATTTGTTTTTCCTTCAAACGGGTAGGGATTCCCTGGCCCGATTTCCGGGTTATTCTTGTCCCAATTGATCAGATTGATTCGTTCCTTGGCATATTCCTTAGATAGCAATCCTTTGATAGGCTCTTCAGGCGGAAAATAAGGATCTCCATAGTAAAAATCCCTGTCGGCAAATGCCAGATTCATCACTTGGTACAGGGTGTGAATATACCTGGCGCTGTTGTAGCCCATGGATTGGAGGTCGAAATTCTCCACCATATTCAGCATCTGCAACAGGACAGGCCCCTGGACCCAACTCGTCAACTTGTAGACTTCGATATCTTTGTAGGTGGTCATCACCGGTTCCTCGATATAGACTTTCCAATCGGCCAAGTCTTTTACGGTGATCTGGCCGCCTTGTTCCTGGCATCCGCTAGAAAACTCCTCGGCAATGTCTCCCTTGTAGAAACGGTCATAAGCCGCGTAGATGGCTTCCTCCCGGCTCTTACCCTCAGCCAAGGCTTTCTGCTCTGTTTCGACCAATTTTTTGAGGGTATTCATCAGGTCGTGCTGCTTGAATATCTCTCCTGGATATGGGGCTTCCCTCTCTTCTCCTAGATGCGGAAGAAGGACCTCTTTAGAATAAGGCCATTGTTTTATCCGTGCTTTGCCTCTTTCGATGCTGTTGGCACATTGGGCTTCGATCGGATACCCTTCAGCCATCTGGATCGAGGGCTCGAGGACATCCTTGAGGCTCATTGTCCCGTATTCGGCCAGCATCACCATCAAACCGCCGGGAGTTCCCGGTGTGACGGCAGCAAGTGGCCCATAACTTGGAGGAAATTTCATGTTTTTTCCTTTAAAAAACCCAGCGGTCGCCCCAGTAGGGGCGGCACCCAAGGCGTTTATGCCGATGACCTTTTTGGTGTTGGGATTGTAGATCAGGGCTTGGGTCTCTCCTCCCCAACTGAGGACATCATACATCGTGCAAGTCGCACCCAACATAGCGCAGGCCGCATCCACAGCATTGCCACCCTTGCTAAAAATCATGGCACCCGCAGTGGCCCCCAAAGGTTTTCCGGTGATGGCCACCCAATGCCTGCCGTGAAGCACCGGCTTTTCTGTTCTCTGGGCCCAAGTTGCGGTTAACGCCAAAAGTATGACCAACACAAAAAGGAAAATTTTCCAACTTTTGGAATGAATTTTTTGTAAAGCCGTCATTCTCACACCTCTCTTATCGATATTTTAAATCCCTCAGTCTACCTGGCAAACCGCATTTATCAAAAAATGCTAAAAAACCTTACCCTGTATTTTTGAGGTCTGGATCATTCAATTTATGTCTGAGCTCCGTCATTCTCTCCCGTAATTGGGCGACAACATCTTTGTATGCAGGATTGTCGTACAGGTTATTCATTTCTTCCGGATCATTCTGGATATCATACAGTTCAAACTCATCGGGTTCTTCGAAATAGTGAATATATTTCCAACGCTTAGTCCGGACGCCTCGATTTTTCCGGACACTATGCACTGCAGGATATTCGTAGTATTCGTACAAGAAATCCTTCCTCCATGGGATGCTTTTTTCCTGTAGCAATGATTTCATGCTTTCCCCGTCCATATCTGTGGGGATTTCCACACCGGCTAGCTCAAGGATGGTCGGACCCACATCCACATTCAGAACCATTTCTGGATTGGTGGTACCGGGCCGCACCATCTTGGGATACCGCACGAGCAAAGGAACGCGGATGGAATGCTCATACATCAGCCGTTTGTCGAAAAAGTGATGCTCCCCTAGGAAAAAGCCGTTGTCCCCACTGTACATCACTACCGTGTTATCCGCAAAACCGAGCCTGTCCAAAACATCCAGCACCCGTCCCACGTTTTCGTCAACACCGACAAGGGTCCGGTAATAATTCTTCAGGAAAGTGTCTAAATCAGGAACATCATCAAAATCGCCGATTCTCATATCCGTATTTCTGACGGCATCAGGCCTCCCTTCATAGTCATCATGGAATGTGGAAGGTTCGGGCATTTTTATGTCTTTGTATAAATCCTCGAATCGCTTGGCCGGTAGCCAACTTCTATGAGGGGCTTTGAACCATAAGAGCAAACAAAAAGGCTTCTCATGTTCTTTTTCAAGGAATTTTATGGCAAAATCGGCCAATATATCCGTAACATGCCCTTCGTATTCCTTATCAGGTCCAAAATTCTCGGCAATAACCGGGTTGTGATATCGTCCCTGCCCCTTGAATCCGAAAGTGTAATCTAATCCTCTGCCTTTTCCCAGGTCTTTGTTATGCCACTTCCCGACGAAGGCTGTTTCGTATCCCGCTTCTTTGAGCATCTCGGGAAAGGTCTTCTGGTCAAGGGAAAGCTCCCTGCCGTTCCGGCGAACACCATGATTGTGGACGTATTTTCCGGTGAGGAAGGAGGCCCGGCTCGGACCGCAAAGGGATGTGGTAACAAACATGTTTTCGAAGCGAATCCCTTCCTCGGCAATCCTGTCCATGTTGGGAGTATCGAGAATGGGATTGCCCGCACAGCTCATGCCATCCCATCTCTGGTCATCTGTCATAAAGAATACAAAATTTGGTCTTTTCCCTCCCTTGGTACAAGATTGGGTACCCAAAGTTAAGGCCGTCCCCAACAAACCCGCTGAGGAAACCTTGATAAAATCGCGTCTCGTTATTTTTTCTCTCGCCATTGTTTAAATCCCTCCGCTTCTTTATTTATCACAATACGCAAACAAAATTCCAACTCAATCTTTAACCGGATGAAATAAATTGAAAAGGGACGGGATATGTAATATAGTTCTATGTGGTATAATAAAATAGTGAAAAGAAAAACACTTTTTCATCTCATTCCTCTCTTTTTATTCTTGTTTATCCTTGCCACTTTTTCCCTTCCCAGCCAGAAAAAAGGATCGGCCAAAGACCTGAGCCCTGTCTTCCGAACGTGGCTTGAAGAAGAGGTTGTCTATATTATCACTCCGACTGAAAAAGAAGTTTTTCTCCAACTCGAAACAGATCGGGAACGAGTCCAATTTATGGAGGCATTCTGGAAGTACAGGGAGCCCAATCCGAACACTCCTGAAAACGTATTCAAGGAGGAGCATTACCGCCGAATAAAGTATGCCAACCAATATTTTGGAAAAGAAGGACCAGGCGCGGGGTGGAGATCCGCGATGGGTCGGATTTACATCATCCTCGGGGAACCTGGATACATTGAAAGATACGAAAACATGGCCGAAGTCTACCCGATGGTCATTTGGTCTTATTCAGCGAGGCCGGAATTGGGTCTTCTCCAAGCGTTTGAAGTGGCCTTTTTCAAGAGGGGAGGCATAGGCGAATATGAGCTCTACTCTCCTGTACGATTCGGGCCCCAAGAACTGTTGATCCATTATAAGGGGGATCGTTCTGATTATCTTTCTGCCTATCGTGAACTCTTACGAATCGAACCCTCCATAGCTGAGACATCCTTGACCTTGCTTTCCGGAGAAAGGGCGTTCGTCGGTTCACCCTCCCTCGCATCTGAAGTCCTGCTCCACGCCACTATCCCGAGCGTTCCCCATAAGCAAGTCGAAGACGCATGGGCAGAGAAACTTCTCGCCTATAAAGATATCGTGGAAGTTGAATATTCCACCAATTACATCAGCAGCGACTTTTCTGCAAATGTTATCGAAGATAAATCGGGGATATATTTTGTTCATTATCTTATCGAGCCCGGCCGACTGACATTTGAACAGTACGGAGGACGTTTCCTCACCAATCTTGAAGTCAATGGAAACATAACGGATTCAGAGGGAAATACCGTTTATCAATACGAAAAAACCATTCCGATTGAGTTCAACCAGGAACAGATGGACAACATCAGAAAAAAGCTTTTCAGCTTTCAGGATATGTTTCCGTTGGTCGAAGGCGACTATAAGCTGAGCGTGCTTTTGAAAAACACCGTCTCCAAAGAATTCACCAGTGCTGAAAAAGCCATTGTGATTCCCAAGCCCTCAAACGACCTCCGAATGAGTTCTCTTATCCTAGCCAATAAAGCTTTGGCAAACTCAAAATATAAGGGGCAAAGCAAGCCATTCCTGTTAGGAGACATCCAGCTCGTCCCTTCTCCGCGGAATGACTTCTCCCAACAAGATCATCTGTATTTGTTTTTCCAGATTCAAGGTTTGACTCAGGATCTGAGAGATAAGGGAACTATCGAATATTCCATCTCAACCGAAGATAAAATTGTCCAATCGTTCCGCAAGGAAATCAAAGACTACCCGAACGTACCAGATTTTTTACAAGACATTCCTCTTTCTGAATTAACTTCTGGTTATTACAAAGTAAAAGCTTCTCTTTTGAATGAAAGCCAGGGTGAAATCCAGTACGAAGAAGCGGATTTTTCCATAAGCTTTGCATCATCGTTACCAAGGCCTTGGCTATTATCCCTGCCTGTATCATCTCCAGAAGACCCTTCATATTTGAACATCCTGGGAAATCAGTACTTGAATAAGAAAGACTCGTTTAAAGCTAGACAACTGCTCGAAGCGGCTTACCTAAAAAATCCCGAATCCTCCAAATTCGCTCTTGATTTTTGCCAAAGTCTTTTTAACTTGAAGGATTACAAAAACGTAAAGGAAATTGCTCAAACCTTTCTCGAACGCCCTAAAAAACATGTATTCTATGCCATCCTAGGACAGTCATGCCAGAAACTCGGCGAATTGGCAGAAGCCATTGTGTACTACAAGAGCTACTTGGCCTATTATGGCACCCATATTCAGATCCTCAATTCAGTTGGCGAGTGCTATAATCAGTTGGGCAATAAAGAAGAAGCCCTCGCTGCCTGGGAAAAATCCCTGGAGCTCGATCCCAGGCAGGAAAGACTCAGAAAATTGGTCGAGTCAATAAAGGGAAAAAAATAAACACTAAATTCAAGGATATGTCAGACTGGAGGCCATAATGAAAAAGGATAAGGCCATTTTGCAATTTTTTCTCATCCTCATTTTTTTGCTTGTAAGCTTTCATTTTGCCACGGCCCAAGCAGGAAGAGGCAAGGCCCGGGTAGCCGGTGCCGTTATCAATGAACAGGGAAATCCTGTTCCAAAGGCCAAAGTTGTCCTCGAACTTATGGCCAGGGACACGGCTACTCGAGAGACGACCACCAACAAGAAAGGAGAGTGGGTCTTCACGGGCCTGGGCTCGGGGAACTGGCAGCTAATAGCAACGGCAGAAGGTTATGTCCCCACTCAAACAAGCGTTTTTGTCACTCAAATCGGGCAAAATCCAAAAGTTGTTGTAACTTTGAAGAAAATCACACAAGTGGATGAATCGATCACCAATAAGACCGACCTAGCCCTGATAGAGGAGGCCTCTCAGTTGTTTGAGGAGAGAAAATACGATGAAGCCCTGGCCCTATTGCAGGAATTTCTCGCAAACAATCCCACAGCCTATCAGACCCATATCAGCATCGGAGACTGTTACAAGGAAAAGAGAGAGTATGAAAAAGCGGAAGAAGAATACAATCTGACTTTAGAATCGGCCGAAACCGACGAAGAATTGGGAGAAGAGATGATGGCCAAAGCCACAGCCGGCAAAGGGGATATCTACGTGAGAAAAGGAGATCTTGAAAAAGCCCAGAATTTCTTCAAAGAATCCATCGAACTTCTTCCCGACAATGAGATTCTGCCGTATAACGTGGGCGAGATTTATTTTGCCAATCAAAAACTGGACGAGGCCATCGAATACTATGATATCGCGATCAAGATCAAACCCGATTGGACCCCCCCCTATTACAGACAGGGTCTCGTTTATCTGAACAAGGCGAACTACGCAAAAGCTGAAGAAAATTTTAAAAAATTTTTAGAGATCGATCCGAGCTCTGAACTGGCCGACCAAGTCAGGAGCATGCTGGATTACCTAGAGAAGATCAAAAAATACTAATGTTGGGGTGGGGTAGCTGTGAGTGATCCAGGGTAGCAAATGGGAACCGGAGTTATTGCTTCAGCTTTTTTTCTAAATTCCGGAGCTCGACTTTTGCACGGTTGATGCTTTCCTCACTTTCTCCCTCTGGATTTTCCAGATAGAGTTTGAGATAGCGCACAGCATCCTCAAGGTTTCCCACCTTCTTTTTGGCTACAGCAAGGTTGTAATATACCACAGGATTCGCATGGAGGCTGGCCGCCTTTTCCAGGTTTTCAATGGATTGTGAGATATCCCCCACATACCCAAAGGCAATCCCGAGATCTTGAAGAATTTCATAATCATCTGGATAGTCCTTTTTTAAGCCGAGATAGATTTCTATGGCTTGGCTAAATTTTCTCGAACTGGCCAGGCTCATGGCAAAGTTTTTCCTGGCGAACTTATTTTCCGGTTCGATCTCTAGTGCTTTCAGGTAGTACCCATGTGCATCTTCCTTCTGACCGATGAGGTCAAGCATCCAAGCCGAGGCCAAAAGCGCGTCAAAATAGCGAGGGTTATTCTTCAAGATCAGGTCAAAGCTTTCCAGTGCCTTTTTCACCCTGCCCAATAACATGAAGGTGTGTCCCAAGCGGGAGAGAAGAACCTCGGACTCCGGAATTTTTTCCAGGCCCTGTTCCAGAATACGGATCGTCTCATCGAACTCCATCATTTGTGCTTTCATCAGTGCTAGATTCACATAACTTGTCGCCACATCCGGCCTCAAGGAAAGAATTTTTTCATAGATCGCAGCGGCTTCCGGAAACTTCCCTTGAATTTCATATTCCTGGGCCTTCTGGACCAAAAGAAGTTCTTCGATATGGTCCTTGGGATCGGGCAATTCCTCTCCTGCTTCACCTTCCGACATCGATACATAACCCAGGGATCTCAGCCGCTCCATTTCCTCCTGGGTCATCGTCCTCTTATCCGCGATGAGTGGAGAAGTCGAATCCTCGATGATAGTTTCCAATTTGTCTTTTTTTTCCTGGACAACCTTGATCTCATCCTGTATCAGATTTTTTTCTTCCCGCGGATCCTGTTTGAGGTTATACAATTCTTGCTTGGGGGCCTTGATGTATTTCCAGTCTCCATCGATCAGGCCAACCAGCTCAGACCAGCCGTAATTCTCCCGCGGATAGTAGCTCTCGATGTAAGAGCTTAAATCTTGTTTCTTTTTCCCTTCGATATAAGGGAGCAGGCTGAGCCCTTGAACTTCCTCCGGCACGGGGATATTCATCATGTCCAGAACCGAAGGCATGAGGTCGATGAGCCTTACCCTTGCTTCGATACGGTTTCCTTGAGGAATGTTGTCTGCTGCATAAAAAATCAGGGGAACTCTCATCGTGCTTTCATAGATAAAAACGCCGTGGCCCTCTTCTTGTTTTTCCCCGAAGGCCTCTCCATGGTCTCCGGCCAAGACTATCAGTGTGTCTCCAAAGAGATCATGCGCTTTTAGCTTTTCCATGATTTTGCCGATATAAAAATCCATGAAAGCGATCTCCCCATTATACGGATTGTCCAGGAATTCCTCTCGATAATGGGAAGGGGGATCATACGGAATATGGGGATCGAAAAAGTGGACCCAACAAAAAAATTGCTCTTCTTTGTTCTCATCCAACCAGCTGGAAAAAGAGGCATAAACGGCATCCGCCCTTCTTTCTGAATTCAGGGCTTTGAAAGTCACGTCCGGAGAGAGCAGGTCGTCATACACATCAAACCCCTGATCCAAACCAAAACGGGAGTCCACGGTGAAGGAACTGACAAAGGCGGATGTCTTCAAACCGTTTTTTTTCAAAACCTCGGCGAGCGTCTGGAGTTCAGGCGAAAGATAGTATGATCCGTTGTTGCGGACTTGATGATATACGGGGTAGGTCCCGGTAAGGATGGAGCAGTGGGAGGGACAGGTCAAAGGAACCTGGCAATAGGCATTCAAAAATTGGACACCGTTTGCTGCCAGAAAATCGAGGTTGGGAGTTTTTGCACCTGAATAGCCATAACATCCAAGTCTGTCTGCCCTTGTCGTGTCCAAAGTTACAAGCAAGACGTTAAGACGGCTATCTTTAACGATTTTTTCTCGCGGGATGGAGAAAAAGAAGATGAGGAAAGTGACTGCTATCAAAACAAAAAGAACGGAAGCGAAAAGAAAAATCTTTGTTTTGTTCGGTTTTTTTTGTGAGGGAGTTGTTTTTTCTTCAGGCCTTTGAGGTTTTGGTATGTGAGATAAGGGCTTCTGATTCCTTCTTTTTTTCTTCTTTTTCCTCTTTTTCGCCATGATTAAAAATTACAGGGTTAGCTGCGCAGAGTCAATAAAAAAAACCCGCCTCCCCTTCCGCGGGGAGGCGGGTTTGAGCGTCTACGTTAAATGAGAGCTTTAGAACATGAACTTGATTCCTAACCTCAACGAGATAGGCCCTTGGAAACTATACTTCTTACCATATCGTGGTTCTTCGGTGAAATTTCTGTCTGCATCCGTTATATTCCATGCTTTAGAGAGGTGCTCATCTTCGGTAACATACAATCCATACAAAGTGCGATCTGCGTAGACCCTTTGTGCGATCGCATTATCGGTGAGGTTGTGGACATTGACGTTGAACTGGATCCGGTATCTGTCTGAGAGCTTCAGGTTGTATTCGGCATACAGGTTGCAATACCAGTAAAAAGGCGTCCGTGCTTGGACGACTTCGCCGGAATCAGGATCTGTCCAATGGAACCTGTCATAGGGATTAATATACGCACTGAGCATATTCCAGGATTCGTCGATAGGAGTACCCGACATGGCATTGATGACAGCACCGACCGTTAGGCGGAAGGGGAAGGTGTAGGCGCCGTAGAATTTGAAGAAGTGGGGTCGGTCCGTTGACAGGTTATTATCGACTGGCACAAGATTTAAGGTTTGGGCCATAGCCCAGTTGTCGTAGTTCCTCATGACATACGGGCTTACCCGGTTCCACTCATCAGCACTTGCCAGGCCGGCGTAGTTGCCCCACAACCTGCTCCAGGTGTAAGAAAATCCTCCCAGCCAGTTATTCGACAGCCGTTTGTCCAGGCTGACATTGACAGCGAGGTATTCCCGCTTAGCCCTCGGAGTTTCTGGATACTTGGGATCGAACTTACCGGAGCCGTTGCCTACATGGAGTGAGTAGCCATAACCGGGATTGCATTCGAAGTACGACTCTCCTATCCCAGGAATGATGACACCCACGTCTTCCATGGTACGGCGGAGGCTTTTCTGGACGACACGGATAGTTCCCGAAAAATTCTCCATCAGCATTTTTTCTAATCCGAAGGAGAATTCCCGCTGATTCACGGGGGCTATATCCGGATCTGTGGAGTCGAACGAAGGTTTACGCCAATCAAGAGTGACGATATGTTCACCAGGATAGCTGCCGCCTATCCCGAAGGTATCCCATTCATAGCCATCCATCTTATAGTAGGCGCTTTTCCACTTGAAACCGGCATAAGAGTGGGCAGGCATGTAGGTCTTGATCACATCATAATACATGCCGAAGCTTCCGAAGATTTTCAGGCTCGTGTCGCCGAATACGTCATAGATGAACCCAAGTCTGGGAGCAATCTTATCGCCGAATGTGAATTCCATGGCTTTAAAACCCGAAGGAATAGACGGATCCTCAGAATAAGGGGGAACATATTCTGACTCGAATCGGATACCCAGGTTCAGGGTGAATCTTTCCCCAAGCGTCCAGCTGTCCTGGGCGTAGATAGCCCATCTGTCATTGTGCACATCAAATTTCTCGCCAAAAACACCACTTTCTTCGTTCCCGCGGACTTCATAATAACCGTAGGTTCCGGTTCCATAGTTAACACCGCCGAAGACGGCATCTTGACCCCAGAACAGACGGATCTCCGGACAATCAGGAAATTTCAGAGTATCGTTCACATTTTCTCCCTGACGTACGTACTGGACTCCGAATTTAAAGGCGTGCTCACCCCCGAGGTACGTGAAATAGGTGAAGTCAGCTCCAAGATGGTTTTTGTACCTTTCCAACGCTTCGGTCACATAACCTCTGGCTTTGTTCGTGTAGCCATAAGGCACGTTCCATGGCGCAGGCACTTCCAGTGGGGTTCCATCAAAGGAAAGTGATCCGTCTCCGTAGTGCCGGTAATTCGGGACTTCAGGTTGAACCTGCTGGTTTGTCTGATTGTAGAAAAACCGGCCTCCCCGGATGTTCATCATCAAGTTGGCTCCGAGTGTCACATCAGCAAATCCCGCAGCAGACCAGTTGGGGAAGTCAAATCCGTAATTGCCCCATTCTGGATCATCGGGATTGCCTGTGCCGTTTCGAGCTGGAAGGCTTCCTCTGTATTTGTAGAAATTGTTCACAAAAGACGCGCCAATCCGCATGAAGCCGAAAGGCTGTGCGGTCAGTTTGCCCTGGAAATTCCAGTAGGTTTGTTTCCGATCATAATCGCCTTCTTGTACGGGGGTTGTCAAAAATTCGACATGCCTCGTGGTATTCCGAAACACAGGGAGAAATGAACCGAAAAACCAGACCCTGTCCTTGATGAGGTAGCCGCCCAGGCTGAAACCGACTTCTGCCCTTTTGATATCGTCCTTTCCGTATAGATCCTGGTAGTTGACATATTCCGCTTCGAACGTGTTCAACGGATTCCTGCGGAGAGTGTCCCTTTCGTTACCATTAAGCGCTGAGCCGCTGTAATAGCCGATGAGCTCACCATGGAACTCATTTCCTCCCTGACGGGTGATAACACTGACCACACCACCCACAGCACCGCCGTACTCTGCCTCATAACCACTGGCCAAGACTTGGACTTCTTCGACAAATTCGAAGGCAGCGCTCTGTTCACGGACACCAGTTGTGATGCTCCCGATATCCGTTCCATCCACATAGTACATGTTCTCAGCACTGGATGCACCGTCTACCGACATTCCGCTTCCTCCAAACCCGGGCTCCACGTTCACGCCAGGCACAGCGGTCACCAGGGTATCGAAGTTTCGTCCTTTGGGAAGCACCTCAAACATCATTTTGGTCAGGGTCATTCCCTTGGTCGTGCTTTTGACGTCGATGAGCGGCGACTGGCCGACGACCGTGATCTCCTCTTCAATCGCACCCATCCCCATTTGAACATCCACAGTTATGGTTTGATTGATTTGGATGACGATCTCACTTCTGGTTACATGCTTGAAACCCTGGAGCGAAAAGGAAATCGAATATATCCCTGGTTGAAGAGAAAGCAAACGGTATTTCCCAGCACCATCCGTTAGCGTGGCAGCCTTGCCCAAAAGGCTGGGGCTTGTGGCTTCTACCGTAACGCCTGGAAGAGGACCACCCTCTTCATCGGTAACGGTTCCAAAAATATTTCCTTTAGTAGGAATCTGACAGAATAGGGAAGCCGTAAGCACAAAGACGCCAAGAACAACAAAGAATAAATTCCTGTATCTAATCATTCATCCTCCTAGATTAATCCCCCCTCTTTTTTGGGAACAAGGCGGGACATCCTATCTTTTCCCAGCCTTGATAGCTGGGAAAACCCTTCTCCTTAGAGTGCGATCGTTATGGATGCACTCCACCAACCCATTTTGTTTACTTAAAAATATCCGTAGTTGCACCTCCGCACATAAATTTGTCTGTAATGCTATAGAAAAGTATATTCTTCTTTACCCTAATTTTGTTTCTGCAAGATTTGTACCAATATCGATTTTTATTAACTTCATTATTTTCACGTAGTTAGTAATTTCCTTTCTCAACAATTAATTCAATATTTTGGATTCTATTCAAAAAATTGAATTCTTCCCATCCCTTTAGGGGCCGCTTTTTTTCTAAATTATCTGTCTACTCCAGGTCATAAGCAGGCTAAAATAGAACAAAATGGAGAATTTGGCGTGATCTGAATAACGCCTATGGCGTGTTCCGAGGCGCGTAGATTATTGATTTTGAGCGAGCTTGACATCGACCCAGAAGGCATATTTTTTTGGCATTTTTCCGGAAGAGCTTCTTGGGGCACCGGTTGCACCGCCTCTTCTGCTATCAATCACGCTGCCAGCTCTGCTTTCAGTGGAGACGTCTCCTCCACCTCTACCTGACTGAGCTCTTAGCCGCTTCATTAGCTCCTCTGTCATCCCACCCCACTCAAAACCGATCTTTATGTTTTGTCCTGGTTTTACGTCCATTCCCCTGGGAGAGATCTCGGATTTGATAAGAGGGATTTTGAATTCATAGATGAGTGCATCGCCCTTCCTATTAATCTTGAAACCCGGATTCAAGACGGCAGGGATTGGAGCCATAATAGAAATTTTTTTGTCTTTTTTCCCCACCCTTTCTGTCATATACACACTGTAAGTATTTGTTGGTTCGATCGACTGCATCTGTTTTTCCGATAAAACTTCCCCTCTCTTTTTCAGGTAGGCAATGAGTTCCTCTCCTGTGACCTTTTTTTTAATGAAGTGAAAGGCGTGGTTCTTTTTCTTTTTCCCTTCTGTGTTATAATACAGGGTGATGCCTGTTGCATTAATGTTGCTCATGTATTTTAGATCGTTAAAAACAAAAAGCACATACATGCTCTGTGCATCATTCCTGACTGCAAAACCCACTTGCACTTTTTTTTCAGAGATCATCTCATCCTCTTCCCAATCATCACCCAGCCCATCAATAGTAGCAGGTTGAGCTGTCCATTTGCTCTGAACGATATTATCAGCAGAAAATCCTGATGCTGCAAAAATAAGGATAATGGTAGCCAAAGAAATTTGTGTAAAAAGCCTTTTTCTGTTCATCTCTTCCTCCTCAAGGTCATTTTATATTTTACATCAAACGCATTTTTTTTTCAAAAATCGCGAATGCGGGGTAAGCATCCTTATTTCCGTGATATCAAAAGGCTTCATATAGGCTTTTAGGAATGGTTTTGCTTCCGTGAAGATTTTTAACGCCATTCCCTCACCGCTCTTCTCGGCGGCTCTGAACTGCGCACCTTAACTCCCAATCTCTACCACTCTAGCTTCTGTTCCTATGATTGTCCGGATCTCTAATCCTTTAGTAAAGTCGTGCTCAATACATCCTCGCCGACAATATGGGGAGGTCCCCATATTGCTACCCTCGAAGAACGGTTCGTGAAGGCTAATCTTTAATGGTCGCTTCAACCATCCCCAAAAGCCCAATTTATCACGGAAATAAGGATGCTTACGAATGCGGGATAGATTGACAAGCACCGTTTTTTGAATTATGATTTGATTGATGTTTATTATTGATTGTTTTTAAGGAGGGGGATATGAATTTTAATAAGAAATGGATCGGAATTTTTCTTATTCTTTGCTTCAGTGCTTGTTCCATCAAGCTTATGCCTTCTAAGGATCCATGGTACGCTAAACATTACATCATCATGCAGCAGTTTGAATGGGATACTTATAAGGGTTTCTCACCGGAAGGAAAAACACAATTCCAAGAACTCTTTTGGAAAGTCAGAGATCCAAAAGCACAGGCAACATTTGCGAGCCGATTGGATATTGTAATCAAAAGTTTCAAAACGGAAAGTCGTCACATGCCTTGGAATACCGATAGAGGGAGAACCTTTCTCCTCAACGGCAATCCTGCTGAAGTTCGCTATACTGAGGGGGATGCGGATTTGGGAGGTATTGTCGTAGTCCCTACGGGGGGAGAGGGAGGCGGTGTCCTGGGCGGAGTCAACGTCGAGCGATCTAATAGAGATATAGGCGCAAGACAGCTAGAACTCTGGGTTTATCCTTACATGAGCTATAGAATCACTTACCAGTTCAAATTTTCACAACCCAGACAATGGAAATTTATTCCTAAATTATCTGAAAGTTCCTTTCGAGAAGAGCTGGAACTCTACAACCGACAGGTGACCTACGGAATCATCGATATGAAAAAATACCGGGAACAATTGGAGGAGTTGAAAAAAATTAAATAATGAAATTCCCGAGGAAAAGAGCTGTTGGTCTCAGCTTATCCCTGTTGGCTTTCTTTTTTGTTTCAAATCAGAATCCCATTTCATCACAAGAGAGAAACAGCAAAACCACTTTACAGCATCAGGTAACTGTCAATCTCAAGCTCATTCAGGTCTATGTGACCGATAAAAAAGGAAATCCTGCTGTGGATATAAAAAAAGAGGATTTTCTCATCCGGGACAATGGCGAAAAAAAACAGATCACAGAATTCGAAAAACACATCCTTAACCTGTCTTCCTCTGAGACGGAGGCTCCCCAGGCAACCAGAGAAAGTAAGCCCCCTATGTCTCAAGATTTGATGAGCCGTAAATTTTTTCTTCTTTTTGATTTTGCCTACAACAATCCTAAAGGTATTAAAAAAGCAAAAAAAGCCGCTTTACACTTTATCGATACTCAAACTCAGCCCTCCGATGAAGTGGGTGTGCTTTCATACTCCGCTATCAAAAACTTGACTCTCCATGAATATTTGACACGGGATCATAATGAAGTCCGCAAAGTTGTGGAAGCATTCGGCACAAAATATAGGGCAGGAAGAGCGGAAAATTTTGAGGATGAATATTGGTATCAAGCCACAGGCGATAATCCCCTCGATCCCAGCAAAAGAGGAAAAATAACATTCAAAGAGGGGGCACAAGTCGAGGACAGACCGGTGACTGGAAATACTCCGGATTTTGATAAATTCAACACACAAGAGGATAGCAACGTTCATGCCATCCATTTTGTCCAAAATATCAAAAATTTTTCAGAAGCCATGAAGTACATTCCCGGTTATAAACACATTATTCTTTTTTCCTCTGGAATTCCTTATTCCCTGATGTATGGAATTCATCATCCCAATGAAACCTGGAATGTGACACAGGGGCGAGACACGATAAACCAGCAGCGATGGGATTTTGGAAGCAGCTTGATACGACAGCACTGGGAAGATATGCTCAAAGTGCTTGCCGCCTCCAACAGCACTATCTTCACCTTGGATACCGAGGATTTGGCAGCAACGGTTGGAATACAATCGAGATTATCGGGAGGTTTTACTCTTCAGAACATGGCAAACTCAACGGGAGGAAAATACTTCGGCGATATCAATAGTTACAAAAAGCACTTAGGAAAGATTCAAGACCTGACCGGATGCTTTTATATCCTTGGATACTATATCGATGAAAAATGGGACGGGAAGTACCATAAAATAAAAGTCAAAATCAACCGGCCCGGATTCGAGGTTCACGCCCAGAAAGGATACTTCAATCCAAAGCCCTTCAGCAAGTATTCCAAGTTCGAAAAGATGCTCCATCTTGTTGACCTGGCTCTAAACAATAGATCCCTCTTCCAGGATCCCCTTCGTTTTCCTCTGGTTTCGCTACCGCTTTCCATAAAGGGAGACACATATGTTTCTCTGTTCTCGCTGATGCCCATGGAAAATCTTCATGAATTTACAGGAAAAAATGTCGAAATCATCAGTATCATTTTCGATGAAGAAAACAGCATCGTCAAGATCGGAAGAAATAAGAAGGATTTTTCACAATTGCCCGAAGGAAACATGTATTATACGAATTTGACATCTCTTCATCCTGGAAAGTATAAATGCCGGCTTGTCATCAGAAATCCGGAAACAGGACGGGGTGCTGTGGCTTCATCCTCTGTTTTTGTCCCCAAAGGACAAGATAATGGCATTAAACTCTATCCCCCACTACTTCTTAAGCCAGAAAAGGACGCCTATTATTTGAAGAGACCATCTGCCGTTTATGCTTATGATTTAAAGCAGTATTTTCCGCTCGTCGGACAATTGGAACATGGCACGACCAGCGTGTTGGCAGCGGTCAGATGCTCATTTTCAGGACTCAAGCCACCGGATATTCAACTCTCGGCAAATCTAATTCAAAGTTCTTCAGATACCGGAAGAGCTATTCCTGCAAATATCACTATTCTCAATAGGTACCATGATATCGACACCGAAATATTTTTGCTAGCGATTCAAACAGAAGGGCTGGAATCCGGAGAATATTTTCTATATCTGTTTGCAGTAGATAGCCTGACTCAATCACGGTCTGGTACGAACACAACTTTTAAAGTTAAATAAAGAGAGATCCTCATAACAAAAAATCGGCACAACCAAAAGTATTTTGTGACTGTTCCTAAGTAGCCGGTTTTTTGATTTAAGTCCAGGATTGTTGTATTATAAAATTGAGGGTTTTGGAAAAATGAAAAAACCTGCTTATCTGTTATTTTTTCTTTTCTATTCCCTTCTTCTCGTTTCGTGCGCTTCGTATAACTTGCAAAAGAATCTAGATCCTGAATCCAGGGAGTTTATTTCCAAGGTGAGATATCTCATCACTCAAAAAGAGCGGAAAGTGTTTCTCAATCTCCCGGCTTCTGAACAGAAAGCTTTCATCGAAGAATTCTGGAAAAGCAGGGACCCTGATCCAGATACAGATGAGAACGAATACAAGGAGGAATATTTCAAACGTATCGAGGAAGCCAATCATCTTTTTAAAGAGGGATCTCCAGGGTGGCTCCAGGACAGAGGGAGAGTCTATATACTTTTAGGAGCTCCTTGGGAAAGACAAACCTTTCCCAGAGGTGTCAATTTCTATGATAAACCCCAGGAAATATGGTATTACGGGTGGTTTGTTATCAGGTTTATGGACTATGACTGGAGCGGCGAATACAGGCTCGTCCCCGACAGCTCCTGGCAGATCGCAGAGCTCAATAAGGCACAGATGGTTTTGCAGCCAAAAGGTTCGGATAAAAATTACCCATTTGAATTCGATTTAAAAGTAAAAAAGGTTGCAGAAAATGAAGTGGCTGTTATGATAGATATCCCTTACAAGAATATCTGGTTCGAAGAAAAAGAAGGGCAGCTCAAAGCCTCGTTGAAATTGACCATGGAAATATTCGACTCATCCGAAAAAAAGACATGGGAGCATAAGAAAAATTATCCGATAGACTTAACAGAAGAAGAACTAGAGGCGATAATTGTCAAAGACTTCTCAATAGAAATTCGAGCTGAGCTTGCGCCTGGAAAATACACCTTTTCTGCGGAGCTTATAAATCTGGCTGACGGGAACCGAGCCTGGAAAAAAGGAAAATTTTCTATTTAACTGGCGTTTATATTTATCTTTTCTTTTTCCCTTTTTTACGGAAACTTTCCAACTCACACAAAATCCAGGAATCAGGATCGAAGATAACATCAGAAGGCCTTTCCTGGAAATCGAACTCAAAAAAATTATTTTTCTGATCCACCCATACGACTTTCTTGACAGTCCCAGAAGGGAGGATAAATTCCAGTTCGACAGGCATCTTAAAAAGGAGAAACTCTTCCTGAATCTGATTAATGACAACTCTCACTCTGTTTTGAGCTGAACAGCCCCATCCGAACTGATAGGTAGGATAACCAGCCTCATAAATCCATTGGCTAAAAAACCATCCCAATTCTGCCCCGTATATTTGTTCGCACACCCCTTGAAAATCTTCTGTATAGGCATTGGAATAGGCATAAAGCCGGGCATATTCTTTGAGGATATGCCAGAAGTTATTCTCTCCGACTACAAATCTCAACATATGAAGCACCCAGGCTGCTTTTTCATACTCGATCACACAAAACAGATGCCCCAACGGAGGATCATAAATCGGATGGTCCTCTCCTGTATGATAGGTGAAATATATGTTTTTAAAATCAGCCATTCTTGATTTGAGGCCATCAAAACCATATAGGTTTTCTACCCACAGGGCATCTGAATAAGTGGCAAAACCCTCGTTCAGCCAAATGTCCGCCCAGTCAGTCAAGGTCACCAAGTCTCCCCACCATTGATGGGCCAGTTCGTGGGCGATAATATAGTCATACCTATGAGTTCCGGTAACAAGCCTGGAAGAATAAGATGTACAGGTTTGATGCTCCATGGACGCGTTACCTGGAATTTCCGCCATTCCATATTTCTCTTCTAAAAACGGATATTCGCCGAAGACATCAGCGTAGAATTCAATCATAGGAACGGTAATGGAAAAATCTTCTTGAGCCTGAATGAAATGCTCCGGATAGGCATAGTATAAAACCTCCATAGTCTCTGCGCCTGAGGTGTAATAATCAGAAAACGTTTCGTAATTAGTAGCTGCGACAGAAACAAGATATGTAGAAATGGGATAGTTTTCCTGCCAGATATAGGTTTTGGTTTTATCTGGGTTGGATATGACATCGATCAGGTTACCATTCGAGGCAACGATCATGCTGTCAGCCACTGTGAAGTGCATCTCAACCGTTGCTTTATCTGAAGGGATGTCGTAACAGGGAAACCACTCTCGAGCACCGATGGGTTCATCCAAGCTCCAGATTATCGGATCTTCTTGATGGTAAGAAAAATTGAGCCCTGATTGAGGGAAGCCATTATATGAGATGATCGCCGTGAATTCATCTTCAGGATTTAAGGTTCGAACCGGATAAATATCAAGGAGATCATCCTGATGAGTGAAAACGAGAGGAATTTGGTCCTGAGTGACTCGAGTCACGTTCATGGTGTTGGCCAAATGAAGAGTAATTTTATTTATGGTGGTGAGGCATTGTATTTCAATAGCGGTTTTTCCTTCGATATGTTGGGAATCAAAATCGAATTTCCATTCAAACTTATAATGAAGGACATCAAAATCATGGTCCTGATCGTCAAGGAGAAAAACTCGAAAATCAGATTTTGTTCCTGATTCATGATAGGGGATTTCTTGTGCAAACAGAGGATTGATCAAAAAGATGAGAAGTAGAAGGAGATAGATTCGGGTCCTTTTCATTCGCTCCTTATTATACAAACATCATCCCTTCCTTATCAACGGTTGGATGCAGAATAAACTATTCTTTTTTCCCTGGAGCCATTGAAAGGATTTTTTGGACTAGGGCTTTATCATCCGGAAGTTGACCAACCTTGGGAAGCCTCGTCAAAAGAATGGCCCAGTTTTCATCCATCGAAAAAACTTTTTTAAACAGAGGGAGGCTTTTTTCGACATTACCCGATGCTGCGAGGGTCACAGCTGGCCAGAAGATCATTTCCGCATTATTGGGATACATATCCATAGCTTTTGTGTAGGCCTTCATGGCCTCTTCAATTTTGTTTTCTGTCAGGTATTCATCTCCAAGGTTCATGTGATTGTAGGCTTTGTTGAGTCTGAGGAGCCGTTTGAGTTCCTGAACGGGGGTGGGGTGATCTTCGATTCTTAGGTCAAAAAGCCTATCCTTCCACCAGATGCCTGAACTTTCGCCTTTGACAACGATGAGGGCTGCGGATTGTTTTCCTCTGATATCGCCCCCTTCCGCTTCAGCAGCCTCGAGAGCGGCAATCAGTCTATCGGCAAGCTCGCCTTTCGTTTTTAGAAAAGCGTTAGCCATGGCGTCCCAAACCGTATTTTTGAGCATCATATTTGCCTGGCAGGTGAATCCATCTCCGATATAATGTCCGGCTTCGGGAATGCATTTTTTGCCTGTATGAGCGACTGCTAGGCCTTGCGCATCCACCATGGCAACCTGACGGACATCTTGGTTTTTATCGGCAGCGACAAGAGCTTTAATGGAATCTTCAGGGCTTTTCCCAGCCTTCAAAAGCGCCAAGCCTAAGGGGCCATAAGAAACTTCGACAAATGACTGAGTCGCGATGGCTCCGATGCCGGATTCCACCCAAGGCACGATAGGCCCGACTGAAAACCAATGAGACTGGACCGCCACACCCAGTTGCCCTGTTTCCCTGTCATAAGCGACGATGGAATAGGTGCTGACCGGACGGATCTTTCCATCAGCCAAAACAAAGGCGGCAATACACAACACAAAAAGAAGCAATGCGGCGAATTTTTTCATGGTTCCCTCCGTTTTTAGTGTGTTTAACCATAGAATTGGCATGGTGGATAATATAACACAAAGTTTAAAATCACAACTCCCATTCCCTTGTTAATTTTAGTGGTTCTCTTCCATATTGTGTGGGTAAGCTCTAATGGAAAAAGACATCAGGTAT
>Ga0114922_10001020_pt1 | contig 26681 bp, 15 predicted proteins | sample AartaG_FD_100975 | JGI IMG/M metagenome (GOLD analysis project Ga0114922, IMG submission 100975) | Deep subsurface microbial communities from Aarhus Bay to uncover new lineages of life (NeLLi) - Aarhus_00045 metaG | ecosystem: Environmental > Aquatic > Marine > Oceanic > Sediment | place... | reverse complement strand
TATTTATGGTCAGCTACGTTTCATTCGGAATAGAGACCTGGGATACAACAGGGAGAATCTGATCATCATGGGTGTCGTTGGAGATTTTTACCATCATTTTGAGGCATATAAACAGGAGCTTCTCAAACACCCCAATGTGATTGGTGTCGCCCGGGGATTTCAGCCCATCTGGGATCGAATTCAAACAGCCACACCCAAATGGCAGGGGCAGACTCCGGGGGATGAGGTAGCGGTACAGTGTTACGGTGCCGGTTATGATTATTTTAAAACCTGGGGAATGGAAGTCATTGCCGGGAGATCATTCTCGAAGGCCTTCTCGACAGATTCAAGACATTATCTTTTGAACGAAGCCGCTGTAAAAGCAATGGGACTCGAATCTCCCATTGGCAAGCAGATCACGGTTGATGATGAACCGGGCCAGATCATAGGGATCGTGAAAGATTTCCATCACACCTCTCTCCACAACACCATTCAACCCATCATATTCCGAATATTTGATTCAGCCGGGATGGCTGTAAAACTGAAAACGATGGATTCGGAAACAGTTGACTATGTGAAATCTATTTGGGAAAAAGCGGTTTCCAATGAACCATTTGAGGATGATTTTTTTGCCCCTAAGGTGGAGGCGTTTTATCGAAAGGAGCAAAAATTAGCCCGGCTGTTCAACAATTTTACATTTCTTGCCATTTTTATTTCCTGTCTCGGTCTTCTGGGATTGGCCTCTTTTATGGCAGAATCCCGCACTAAAGAGATCGGCATCCGTAAGGTGCTGGGTGCTTCTGTCTCAAATCTTGTGGCATCCCTGTCAAGAGAATTTATCCTGCTTGTGACCATGGCAAATATGATTGCATGGCCCATTGCCTGGCTGTTGATGAGGCGAGGGCTTCATAATTTTGCCTACAGGACAGAACTGTCCATCTGGTTCTTCATCTTTGCAGCAGTCATTGCCGTGATTATTACTCTTCTCACAGTCAGTTATCAGGCCTTTAAAACGGTATGTGCCAATCCCGTTAAAGCATTACGGTATGAGTAACTTAAAAGAATTATAGCTTAACCTGAATTATTCACCACTTTGGAAAAACTAAAGCCGAAGGCTGTATTTCCAATGGGATCGAGCAGTCTGAGAGTCCATTTCAAAGCATTATCAGAGAGGATTCAGGAGAAGTATCCTCGAATCCAGGTGGGATGTCCTGAAAATGCTGGCGACCGGTTTCATTACAAGAGAGGTGATGTGAAATGAGACGTATTTTCTGGTTCATCCTTTTTCCTCTATTATCGAGTTTTGTATTCGAGCCCGTCGGTGGGACTGATTCCACGAAAATGGCCACTTTGCCCGATGTGATGAGCCCACAATCCATGCATGTTGACGAGAACCGGCTCTATATTGCCGATGGACATAGAATATTGATTTATGGACTAAACGATTTCGGCCTGAGAAAGATATTCGGTAAAAAGGGTGATGGAGAGCAGGAATTTCGAGCGCATGCCCGGGGTATTCGGCTCCTGTTCGATGTGCAATCCGACGATATCGTGATTAACAGTTACGAAAGAGTCTCTTTCTTTTCGAAGGATGGAGAATTCAAATCGGTTCAACAATATCCATATCCTCAAACAGATTTTGTCATTCCAATGGGCCGGCAATACATCGCGGCCTATTATTATATCCATGTCGGTACCGGAAAATCGTCAAAACACATCTTGATCTTTGATGATAATTTACAATTTGTGAAAAAGATAACCGAGGGTACACTGGGCAGTGGTAGTGCCAAGGGATTCGGTGGACCGGACCGTAAATTGCATGTTGATCTGGTTCCCCGTTTTTATGGTTTCAGAGCTTATGAAGATAAAATATATATTGGCAATTCCTATGATGGATTTTTCATCGAAGTCTATGATTCCACCGGAGAGAAACTCTACGACATCAAAAGAGACTTTGAGAAGTTGAAAGTTGATGAAGCGTTTAAACAAAAGAGAATGAAAGAGATTAAAGACCGTTGGCAACGGTATATCGATTCCATAGCCATCGATGAAGTCGAATTTTTCCCCGCCTTCCGCAACTTTACCGTTTCCGATGGAAAAATTTATGTGTATACATATCAGGAAAAAGAAGGCAACCAAGAGATTGTTATGCTGGATTTGAAAGGGAACCACTTAAAGAACGTATTTGTTCCCAGAGCAGATCATTCCCAAATTATGAACGGTAAATACTATTTTCTCCACCAGAATGAGGATGAAGAATGGGAGGTTCATGGTTTTGAGGTTGGATAATACATGGCTCGGATGAGCCGAAAACCAATAAGGCTTTAGAAGAAAGTGCTTATTGGTGAGTGATAATTGTCTCATTGTTCTATTGTTACACTGTTAACGGATCATTGCTCAAAGATTTTATTGGTACTACTTTGAGATGGAGAAGAATATGATACATCGGTTTAAATTTTGTCTAATGCTTCTGACTCTTCTTTTCGTGATCGGTTGTGGAGAGACTCAACTCGATCATGCAGTCGAAAAGGGAAGCCTGACAAAGGCTAAAGTGATTTTAACAATACATCCGAAGTTTGTGAAAAGTCATGATGAAGATGGTAGAACAAGATTGCATAAGGCAGCTTTGAAAAACCGGAAAGAAGTGGTTGAACTGTTGGTTGCAAAGGATGCTGAACTCAATGCCCAAGATCGATACGGTTTCACACCCCTCCACTATGCTGCTCAGAGGGGACATCCGGAAGTCGCTCAACTATTGATTGCCGAAGGAGCAGATCCAGGGAAGAGGAATCACTACGATTATACGCCCCTTCACTGGGCTGCGGTGAATGGGCACAAAGATATCATTGAAATTCTGATGGACCATGGCTCGGATGTGTTCGCTCCTGATCGGAATGGTGAGACGCCAGCACAACTGGCATACGAATACGGTCATATTGAGATTGTCGATCTCCTTTTACCTTTCCATATGGCAGCGAAAAGGGGAGGCCTTTCACGACTCCGGTCGCTGCTATCAGAGCATCCACAATTCATCGATGCAACAGACGGAGTTGGCAGAACACCCCTGCACATGGCGTTCCGTTTTAATCGGTCAGAGGAGGCTGAATTCCTCATTGCCAATGGTGCTGATACCAACATTAAGGATCATTATGGGCGAAGACCTCATTATTATTCTGAGAGCGAGAGGCGAAAGAGAACGGGTATCGATCTTTTGGATCCCACCGTTGTCCAGACGATAGATTACGTCTCGTGGGAGATGACTTCAAAATATGCCCATATCAATATCGCTCTGGTGGTCGATGGGAAGATTGTGTTTTCCAAGGCCTATGGAGAAAACAGTCTCGTGTTTACCGATGCCTGGGGATCGGTGTCCAAGCCTGTGACGGCGATGATCGTCATGAATCTTGTTTCCCGGGGAAGGATTGAAAGCATTGATGACCCCATCTGGAAATATTCCCCTCGATATTTGAATTGTATGCCAGTGCAATTCGCCGACGATTCTGTAACGATTCGACATCTCCTGATCCACAAGAGTGGCGTTCCACATAACGATGAGCCCACATGGAAAGACGGAAAACTCAACCTCAAATTTAAACCGGGCACACAGAACCGGTATTCTACACCGGGTTACGGAATCATCGGGCATGTGATTGAGGATATCACGGGATTGTCCTACAGTGATGCAGTGAAAACCTATATCGGCAAACCTGTAGAGGCTCCATCCTACTGGGTTGAAAAACATTTTCGAGGTCCCGGTGCCAGGGTCCATTCAACAATCAAGGATATGGCCTTGTTCTCTCTGGGGGTGATGAACCATGTCTATGTGCCTGAAGATCTTTTCTACAATGAAATGATTCAATACCATAACGGTCCTGCCGGGATTGGATGGGGCATTACGAATCTAAATGATAATGATTTGACACTAGTCCATGGTGGGTCCAATGGCACTCCCCAGGCATATTTGGAAATTAAACCCAGGAAAAAGCTGAGTGTCTCCATCCTCGCCAGGTCCAAAGACAGGCGTATATTTGAATTGGGGGAATTGTCAAGTCGCCTGATGTCTATCTTAGACAGTGTGAAATGATTATTCGATTGAGTCATACCAATCCCAAATGACTGCTTTTCTCGTTACCACGCTCTGAGTTTGTGTGAAAACGATGACTTCCCATTTATCCAATGGATACAGCTGGTGTTTAAGTTTCATAAAAACAATAACGGAAAAAAACGCCAGGGATCGACAACCGGATTTTTCACTTATTTATTCTCTCTATTACTCCCATTAGTCATTATAAGAAAATCTGTGAAATCAGCGTCATCAGCGTCATCTGCGGTCAATTTTAATTTGCTTTTCACTGAGAAAAGTTTTATAATGGATACCATTCTTATTAATCAGTAAATCAAGAGGTGCATCATGAAACGCAGATCTTTCTTACGAAGTGTTTTACTCAAGACGATTATTCCGGGCTTTTTCCTTCCGGTCATTCTCTTTGCGCAAGGGCTCGAGACCCCCCTCGACCAGGAAATACTGAACATATTAACCAATGAGATTTCAGGCCAGTTGATATTCAATAACGAAGTCATACTGGCCGGAGCGCCCTGGATCAGGGAACAGGAAGAGTTCACAGACACGTTTTATGAGTCCGGGAAGATATACGCAATCGCGAGAAGTTACGGAATAGAGACCACTCGTATCGAACGGCATTCTAGAGAGGGAAATTTTGACTATCCCCTGGAAGGGGAATTCTGGATTCTGAAACCGAAGCTCCGTCAGGTAGCCAGGCTGGGTGCGGATGCGGCTCTGGTCACACGGGGTTCTCAGTCGGTCGATGTGACTGGGGGATTGATCTATATTCCTCCCCTGAAGCGGGAAGAAATCGATTCAATGATGGTTGGTGGGGAACAGGAAAAATACAAGGGCAAAATTGCTTTGATGTGGTCCCATGCCCGGGGGAACACGGCAAGGGCCCTCGACTCTGCAGGTGTCCGGGGCGTGATATCCTTTTCTTCCAGGGACAGGTATCTCGATCCCAATCAGGTGATATACGGTTCAGGATCCTACAGTCAGGGGAAGAATCTTACGTTCGGGTTTTCCATATCCTGGCGCCAGTGGTCTGAGCTCATGGAAGATCTGGAATACGGCAGGAAAATTGAGGTGAGATGTAAAACACGGGTAGAGTCCTATAAAAATAAATACGAAACGGTATTCAGTTGGATCCCCGGCTCAGAGCCTGATGAAAAAGGGGTGGTTTTCAGTGCCCACCTATTCGAAGGTTATACCAAACGGGGAGCCAATGACAATATGAGCGGCTGTGTGATACAACTGGAGATCCTTAGAGCATTAACCAGGCTCATTGCAGAGGGAACCCTGCCCCAGCCGCGCAGGACGATTTATTTTATCTGGCCCAATGAAATCGGCGGTACCTACGAATTCATCAAACAGAATTCGGATTTGGTCGATCTCTGGTCTATCAATATCAACATGGATATGGTGGGAGAAGCCCTTCGAAAGAACAATGCCCTTTTTACCATGAGTGAATGTCCAAATCATTTGCCCAGCTATTTCGACGGTCTGGCAAAGTCGATTATGAACTATGTTTGGCGGACCAATGACATCGTCTATCTCCCGGGTTCGCCGCGTGGCAGACGGGGCGGGCAGTATTTCCCGATTCCGATGGTCGAAAAGAACGGAACCACAGACGCATTCCGATTTTTCATTCATCGGGCGACCGGGGGCAGCGATCATATCTGTTTTAAGAATCCCTATGTGGCTGTGCCGGCCATCGAATTTTTTACATGGCCCGATCAGTGGTACCATGCCGATACCGACACACCGGATAAATCGGACCCGACACAGATGAAACGGGTGGCGTTTATCGGCGCAGCTTGTGCATGGACAGTTGCGAATTGCACCGATGATATCCTTGAGGGTCTGGTGGAAGAGGTGTCAGAATTCGGTTATTCCAGAATCGCCGAACGTGAGCATCCCAGGGCTCTACGGTATATCGAATCGGCGACTGCCGAGGATCTGCATACGGAAACGGCAAAGGCATTAAATCTTACTGATTTTGCCGTTACACGTGAAATCGGTGCGATCGAGTCAATCAGAGACATTTACTCCGGATCACTCTCTGCTAAACAAAAGGTGAACGGCAGGATCCAGCAATGGGAGTTATACAGAAAATCGCTGGAGTCTCAGATCCTGGGTTTTGCTGCAGTAAAAGCAAAAATCCTCAATACCAAAGCACCCAAGAAACCCAAGCTTAGTCGACAAGAGAGGAAGTATGCTAAAATAGTACCAGCGATTCATCCTGAAAAAAAAGGTAAAGAATTCTATCCTACGAGGAGCGAGGCTTATCGAAAATATATGGAGAATCACCCGGATGCTTTGAAAGCGTTGGAACTGAATCGATCTCAAACAGGGGCCATCCTCAATTTTGTAAACGGAAAACGATCGATTACAACCATCAGGAATTATGTGATGGCAGAGACCGATCGAGATGGTTCTCTTGAGAGTGTAGCCGCATACTTAGATATAATGAAAGCGATTGATTGGATTGATTATTAGAGGTTTATTCTATATTTTTAGGGAACTTATACATTGTCAATACCGTAAGATAGATATAGTGACTGTATTCCTAACGCGCTAAAGCGCAAGTGCCTAAAGCTTGTCCTGAGCGGAGCGAAGGATCTTAAAGTGCCTAAAGTTCACATCCCAAACAACCCATAACATCGATCAATAATTTTGTTAAAAAAATAAAGTTTTTCAGAGTAATAGAATAACAATCTGTGTCTTTTAGGGGCTAAATCATTCAAACACTGTATTCTATGAAATCGTATCCATCCATAATCGCCTCTATTTGTTTTCTATGTTTCGGATTCATCGAACCATCTGCCGGCGTTCAAGATTCGGATAAAACCTATCGCGAAGCGAGAGAGGCGTTCCGAAGGGGTCAATACTCGGAAGCCAGGAAACAGTTTCACTCGATTCTTAAAAGGGCAAATCCGGATAATTATAGACAAGCTATCGGGTATTTTGAAACGTTTCTGGTGTCGGGGGAATACAGGGAAGGTCGAGAGGCGGTCGAGGAATATCTCAGGAAATCATCCGAAGATCCCTATCTTTTAAATGTAAAAGGGAAATTTTTAACTGCCGTTGGGAAATACAGAGAAGCAGAATCGTTGTTTGAGCAGGTCCGGTCGATCAACCCACATTTTTATCGAAATACGGCAGACCTTGCAGAGGTGTACTCCCTGACCGGACGCAAGCCGGAAGCCAATAAACTCTACTTGGACATCTATCGGCAATACCAAAAGGGGGCCTTCACGTCATCCGATCTCACGATGCTTGGGGCCATTGCCGCCTCAAAACTCGAAGAATTTCATCCTGCCAACCGGGCGTTTCGAGAGACGTATCAACTCGATTCGAAAAACGTTGAGAATCTGTACTGGTGGGCCAGTCTCTTTCGGGATAAATTCAACAAAGCCGATGCCCAGCGTACGTTTGAAGATGCCCTTGAAATCAATCCCCATTGGGCCGACCTGTATACAGGATATGCCCGTTCCATCGATAGTTTTGTGGCCATGGAGGATCTGGCAAAGAAGGCATTAAAGGCGAATCCAAACCATGTCGAGGCGATCAATATACTGGCCGAGCTCCATATCCTTGACAGTCGTTATGATGAAGCCGAGACAGAATTGGAACGGGCACTCAATATCAATCCTTCATCAATAATGACATTGGCCAATCTTGCTTCGATAACCCATTTCAGAGAACAAAAAGATCTGTTTAGTGAGATCGAGAGACGTGCCCTCACAATTAATCCTGCATGCGGTCATTTTTATATGATCCTCATCAATAATTGTGGGTTGCGGTTCAGGTATAAAGACGCTGTCCGTTTCGGTTATATTGCTGTTGATCGTAAGCCGGATAATTGGCTGGCGCATTCAATGTTGGGCAATAATCTCCTTCGTATCGGTAAAGTTGAAGAAGCCCAACATCATTTGAACAATGTATATACAAACGATCAGTTTAATTTGTTTGCTAAAAATTCCCTCGATCTCATCGATGAATATCGATTTTTTAAAGTCATTGATAGCGAACATTTCAGCCTCAAGATACACCAATCTGAGAGTAAGATACTGGGAGAGTTGGTCCTGAGGATTGCCGAGGAGGCGTACGATTCCTTGAGCGCTCATTATCCCTATAGACCATCCGGGAAAATATTATTAGAGGCATACAATGACCATGCGGATTTTGCCGTTCGTATCAGTGGTCTGCCCAATTTAGATCTCGTTGGTGTCTGTTTCGGAGACATTGTCGCCTTTGATACTCCCAGAGCCTACACAGAGGATGAATACAATTGGGCCCGTACCCTGTGGCATGAGCTGGCTCATGTCATGACCATCGGTCTCTCGGATCATCGCATACCTCGGTGGTTATCAGAAGGACTATCCGTATATGAGGAGAAATGTGCTCGTCCCGAATGGGCACGGGAGATGGATTTGGAATTTTTTGCTGCCCTGGACAGAAACAAACTACTGCCATTGGATAAAATGAATAGTGGATTCACGAGACCGGAATTCCCAGGGCAAATGATGCTCTCCTATTATCAATCGATGAAAATTGTCGAATTCATCGTGGGAACGTATGGATTCAGTGTCATACCGGAATTGCTCAAAGGTTTTGGGAATAGGTTGACCCAGGAAGCGAACTTCCAAAACGTGTTGAATGAGAGTCTCGATGATTTGAATAAGTCATTTTTCCTGTATCTCAAAGAGGAAAGAAAAAAAATGGATGATGTGTTGACAGGGAATGAAAAAATAGTCGATGATAAAGACAAAGAGAATTTTTTGAACAAGATCGAAACGTTTTTAAGTCCCAAAAACAGTCCCTATTTTGAAAATTGTAAGAAAGGAATCGAACTGCTAAAGGATAAGAAATACAGAGAGGCCGAGGCAAAGTTCCAACATGCAATTGACCTTTATCCCTATTTTATTGGACAAGGTAACCCATATCAGGGACTCGTCGAAATATACCGTACGCTTAATGAGCCGTCCAAGTTAGTCGATATACTTGAGCAATTTCTTGCCATTTCCGAATTTGGGGCGGCAGAATCCCGTGAGGTTGCAGAGTACTATGATCAAATGGGCGATTACAGGAAGGCAGAATATTACTATACACGCTCTTTTTATGTTGAGCCATATGAGTTATCGGCACATACGAAACTGGGCGAATTGTATAAGAATCTGAAAATGTTTGGCCAGGAAGTGGAACAGCGTCAAATCATTGTAGCCTTGAATCCAATAGACAAAGCGAGAGCCCGGTACGAATTGGCCTACAGTCTGTACAACGATCAACAAATTCCTGAAGCCAAGAGAGAGGTTTTAAAAGCATTGGAATTGGCCCCGGGATACCGGGATGCGCAGAAACTCTTAATGAAATGCCTCGATAAATGACGGAATCAATAATTATTTTCAATACGAACCGGTAGTTTCAGTGATTTTTCGTGTTATATTTATAAATTGATCAAAGAGAACTAATATGCACTTATTCTTCAGGACCGTTATTATTTTTAAGGTTATCGTTTTCCTCACTATGTGTTCTGAACCACTCCATGGGGATGATTTCGGTTTTCGTTTTATACGTATCCAATACAGTAGCGGATATCGAGGGGGGAGAGGGCGATTCGGAGGAGCGCCTTGGAAGCACGATTATCCGACTGCAGAGCTTAATCTATATGAGGCCCTCGAACGAACCACAAAAATTAAAATTCATGGTCAGCCGTTGATTTTAAGTCTTTCGGATAAGAGAATATTCGAATATCCGATACTCTATCTCTGTGAACCCGGTTTCTGGCACATAAGCGACACAGAGGCGGAACAACTCAGGGAGTATTTAAAGCGAGGTGGATTTATTCTCTTTGATGATTTTCGGGGTCGGCGAGAATGGAATAATTTTGAAAATCAGATAAGAAGAGTCTTTCCGGAAAAGCCGTTTATAGAGATCCCTCCGGATCATCCGATCTGGTCTGTTTATTACGAAGTGGATCCGGTGGAGGCTCCCTCTCTCGTGAGCGGTCGTTACGGGAAATACGATGATCAGTATTTTGCCATGTATGATGAGAAGGGCAGAATGATGATGGTCGTTTGCTATAATCAGGATATTGGAGATGGTTGGGAATGGCCCAACAGGAATTGGGATCAGGCGTCTACGGAAGCTTTTAAGATGGGTATCAATTTTATCATCTGGGCGCTGACCCATTAATTTTTTTCATGCACATAATTTTATATTCACCGCCATGGAGTAAAGATATTATATATCAGGTCTTATTCATTTTCACAATGTGAAGACTTTTTAATCGGTCTACTTCGGTGAATATAAAATTAGAGGAGACGATGAGTGGCAGAAAGGAAAGAAAAGACATTAAAAGAGACATCCAAGAGGGGGTCGGAAAAACCCGTTGATGAAAAAAAGCTTCTTCAAAATTTGCATGATGGCAAGGCAAAGATTCTGGATGAGTTCCGAAAACGTATTGTTGGACAGGATGAGGTCATCGAGCAGGTATTCATTGCACTCTTTGCAGGTGGCCATTGTCTAATAACCGGTGTTCCGGGACTTGCGAAAACCTTGCTGATCCGATCCCTTGGTGAGATATTGGATCTGTCATATAAACGTATTCAGTTTACTCCGGATTTAATGCCTGCCGATATAACCGGGATCGATATCATCGAAGAGGATCATGCCACTGGAAAACGGATCATTCAGTTTATCAAGGGCCCCATATTTGCCAATATTATACTCGCAGATGAGATTAATCGGACCCCACCGAAGACGCAGGCGGCACTGCTCGAGGCAATGCAGGAATATCAGGTCACGGTTGGGGGCGAAACGTTACCCCTTCAACAGCCATTTTTTGTATTGGCGACTCAGAATCCCATCGAGCTCGAGGGGACTTATCCCTTGCCGGAAGCCCAACTCGATAGATTTATGTTCAATATTGTCATTGATTATTTATCCGATGAAGATGAGCTCTCGGTTGCAATGCAAACGACTTCGAAGGCACAGGCCAAACTAAAAAAAGTACTCTCCGGAAAAAACATCATCGAATTTCAGAAAATCGTTAAGAGAGTATTTGTCCCCGAAAACGTGGGCAAGTTTGCAGTGAATCTCGTGCGTAGTACACGCCCCTCTGATCCAAGCTCCCCTGAATTTATCAAAAAGTGGATGAGCTGGGGCGCCGGTCTGCGGGCCTGTCAGTATCTTCTGCTCGGCGGCAAGGTCAGGGCCGTTTTCCACGACCGTGTCAATGTGTCCATTGAGGATATCAAAGCGCTCATATTTCCCGTTTTGAGGCATAGAATCATTCCGAATTTTTATGCCGAATCAGAAAAAGTCGATGCCGAGAAAATTATTGAAATGCTTTTAGATAACGTTAAAGAACCGACGTCGGGGTTGTAGGCATCCGAATTATCCTGCAAACAAAGAGTATTACCGAATAGGTAAACTTTCATACTCAGAGAGGGTAGGAGGGAACAGGAAAAAGGAGATTCTTCGTGACGTCCCGAGGGAAAGATTCGGGGCGTCACTCAGAATGACAATAATGTAATAAGATTCTATGACATTGAATACCAGGATGAAGAAACATAGATGTTCCATTTATTAAGCTGGGAGACGGATAATTTCTGTATCATCACAAAACAAACTCCGATTTTTAGATCCGGAAATCCTTTCCCGGATTTCCAGTCTCGAACTGCTCGCAAGGACAGTGGTCGAAGGATTTGTATCGGGACTCCACAAGAGTCCATACAGGGGATTCAGTGTGGAATTTATGGAATATCGCCAGTACACGCCGGGCGATGATCCAAAGCATCTTGATTGGAAACTCTATGCCAGGACAGACAGACTGTTTGTAAAAGAATTTGAAGATGAAACAAACACGACATGCCATTTACTTCTGGACACCAGCTGTTCGATGGGGTATTCCTCGGGTAAAATGAATAAACTGGAATACGCTTCCTATCTTACAGCAACATTGGCATATTTTATGGTACGCCAAAGGGACAGTGTCGGACTTTGTTTGTTCGATGATAAAGTTACAAAATTGATACCACCGAGAAGCACGACAGGTCATCTACATTCTATCTTAACCACACTCGAAAATACAGCGTCGGGTGCAAAGACCAATATGGGAAAACCATTTCATGAGATAGCGGAAGCCCTTAAGAGACGTGGAATCATTATTATCGTCACGGATTTACTCGATGATATAGAAGCCATAATAAACGGTCTCAAGCATCTGGTATTCAGGGGCAACGAAGTCATACTCTTTCATATTCTCGATCCTTTTGAGGACGACTTCGGTTTCAAAGATGTCGTGGAATTGGAAGATATGGAGACCGGCGAGAAGATGTTGGTTGCCGGGAAGACGGCCCATGAGATATATCAGAACAACTTGAAAAAATTCAAAGAGAGAATGCATGTGGAATGTGGCATGCTCGGGATCGATTATAACCAATTTTTAACTAATAAACCGCTTGATTTTGCTTTACTCCAATATCTTGCGGCACGATCAAGGATGACGTGAATGGGTAAACGCATATACGCATATACTCTGATAATTATCGGCACACTTAAAAAGAAAGGTCCCTGATTGTCTTTCATTAATCCGCTATTTCTTTTCGCCATTGCGGGTGCTGCTATACCTGTTCTGATCCATCTGACCCGTGATATACGGGTCAAGAAAGTCCAGTTCAGTTCCCTCATGTTCCTCAGAAATACACCCAAGGAACTGATCCGAAGACGTCGTCTACGCGATTTGTTATTGTTATTGATCCGCGCTCTCATCTTCGCCCTGCTCGCTATGGCCTTCGCCAGACCCTTTTTCCCTCGAAAGAAAATGCGGATGAACCTTAGCGAGGAAGACAAGTCGATGGTTCTGCTCATTGACAACTCATATAGCATGCAGGTTGGCGATCTGTTTGAGCAGGCCCGGAAAGAAGCTCATAAGATCATTAATGGGGCGAACAATCAGGATGAGATCGCTTTGGTATTCTTTTCTGATGAAGCTCACCAGTCCACCGTTCTTAGCTCGGGCAAAGACATTCACCGTAGTGCATTGAACAATCGTCTGGAGATTACCTGTCGACCTACAGAGTACTATAAACCTTTGCAACTTGCAGAGGAAATCCTGAAAGAGGCAAGAAATCCCAGCCGCCAGATTATTTTGATATCTGATTTTCAAAATATTGGGTTTAGCTCGCAATTTGAACATTGGAATCTGGATCCTGATATTCACTTCATTCCGGTTAAGGTTACGGCTGCACAGGTTATTAATTCATATGTAAATCAATTTGCCCTGAAGCAAAGCCGGGTGGGAAGGAGGAATGCAGTTGAATATAGAATCGAAATTCTGGCCAATGACCGCGTTGATGAAGAGGATAGAACGATCGATCTCTGGGTAGATGAAAAGCATATCGCCGAGAAAAAATTAACGATGGAGCAAATGAATCAGGCATTTTTCCAGCAGCTTGATTTGAAAGAGGGCATACACCAGGGCTTTATCAGGTTCAGCAATGATCATCTTAATGTGGATAATATTCACTATTTTACCAATACCGTAGAAGATTTGCCAGCGATGCTCTGTATCGACGACGCCCGGAGGAATCCCAAGAGTGATGCCTTCTTTTTACGAAGCGTCTTTCAAATAGGTGATGGTTCTCTTTATCGATTCACCGCAGGCGGGGAAGACCATATCTCGGAAGAACGGCTGAAGGACAATGATTTGGTATTCCTGGCAAATTCAGGTTCCCTTTCGAACCGCCAGATCGATGCACTTTTATCCTATGTTTTTAGAGGCGGTAGTTTAATACTCTCCTTTGGTGAGAGAATGAACTTAGATCAGTTTTCAGAGATACTCGAACGGCTTGGAATTGGACGTATAACCAATCGAGATATGATTCGAGATCCGTCGTTGGAGAATGGCGTCATTGGCCAGGTTAATTTTAAGCACCCGATTTTCTCCGTTTTTATTCATTCGGGTGCCAGTGAATTGTATCGACCCGGATTTCGGCGTTTTGTCAAGATTGCACCCGATTCGAATGCAGTGATCCTCAGTAGATATGATTCAGGGGATCCCTGTCTCATCGAATCGGGATACGGTAAAGGGAAGATTTTAGTATTCACAACGACCTTGAATACGAAATGGACCGATTTACCTGTACATGAAGTTTATGTACCCTTTCTGTATCAACTTGCCAAATATGCCGTCTCACGTGGGAAAAATCGAACATCTTATTTAGTGGGTGAAACGGTTCCATTCATGGGAGATCCGGGAGATTTATGGCATGTACGATCTCCTGAAAATGAGGTGTTCGAGATCACGGTCGATGAAACACGCATCGGTCGATTTCATCAGACCGATAAACCCGGAAACTACATTGCGACCTTTGGAAATAGACAGGTTCATTTTTCCGTCAATGTCGATGTTCGGGAATCTAACCTGCACACGCGTGATATAGAGGAGGCTATTGCCGTTTTTACCAAACCGAGTACAGAGCGGCAATTGGATTTTGCAGGATCTTTGATCAGTGATATTCAAGGGGACGAAAAGAGACAGAAACTGTGGTTGTATATTGTTCTCCTGGTGGTTTTCCTTTTTGGTTTTGAAACTTACCATGCAAACAATCGCCTTAGAATAAAGGATGAGTCATGATAATGTCTTCATACAAAATCCGGCAATTTATCTATGAGATAAAAAGGGAGTGGCGGAAACGGGCAGTTAGACAGGGATGTGCAATGGTCGTCATTACGTCCCTGTCCTTCTTTGCGGTCTTTCTCCTGTTGGAAACCCTTTTCGATCTCTCGCCTTTTCTCAGAGGATTGGGTATTTTTATCGCTTCTGTGACTGTTCTTTATATTCTTATTCGATTTCTCATTTGGCCCGCGGTTAAGCGGCTCGACGATCGTAAAATCGCCCTCTATGTGGAGGAGCAGCTTCCGGATCTTGAGGATCGTTTGAACAGTGCCGTGGAGGTGAATAAGGGATATATCAAAAGAGGGGAAAACATCATCGTCGAGCAATTGATCGAAGGAGCGGTGAATAAAACACGAATCATAGACTATTCTACTGTTGTTAACAGGAAGAAAGAACGTATTCTTTCAACCATTTCAAATATCCTGCTCGTTCTTTTCCTGATTTTTTTGATCTTCTTTTTCAACAGTATTCGCAATGTCGCGGGGCAGCTGGATGTCTCTTTGAATCCTGTTTCGGAATTTGATGAGAAATTCATGAATATATCTCCGGGGGACATCCAGATTGAAAAAGGGGGGTCCCAGGAAATCATTGCTGAAATGAAAGGGGATACCGATGAAGATATCATCCTCCATTATAAAATGGGTGAAGAAATCTGGCGAAAGCAATCGATGGAAAAGGGAATAAAGGGATCGAACTATATCCATCAATTCTCGGATATCCAGGAGCCGATTCATTATTATGTTGAATTCAATGAGAATCAATCGTCGGAATATACGATATCGATATATGAGTTTCCAAAAGTGACGAAAATAGATCTCGAGACTATTTATCCGGAATACACGGGTATCCCCTCGAAAACAGAAGAAAACACGGGTGATATTAATGGATTATGCGGTTCGGATGTCTCTTTGACAATCGAAACCAATGGCTCAGCGGTATCGGGCGAAATGGTCATCGATGATAGCGTCACAATCCAATTGCAATCCCTCGATAAAGGGAGATTCAGTACATCGATATCTTTGATGGATACGGCATTTTATCATATTCGATTGACCGATGTTCAGCATAAGAACAATAAATATCCTGAAGAATATCAGATTATTCCCGTTGAGGATGAAAAGCCCATCATCTATATCACGGATCCACAGAGGGATATGAGAGTGAATATGGTGGAAGAAGTCCTGCTGGCTGCTACTGTTACCGACGATTATGGTGTTCGTGACGTTCATGTGAAATTCTCAATAAATGGTGAGGATGAAAAAACCGAAACCATGTTAAACAGTAAATCGATGGGGGAACAAACAGTAAAGGGATCGTATGTATTCTTCCTGGAAGATTACAACTTGAAGGCAGGAGATGTCATCTCGTATTACGTCGAGGCGGATGACAATTGTCCTTCCAATGATATAGAATATTCGGATATGTATTTCATTGAAGTGACTTCGTTGGATAATCGTTATACCCAGATGAGTAATCGGGGTGGAGCAGGAGGAGGGGGTGGGGGACAGAGTGCAGACGTGGTCAATCAACAGAAAATTATTGCTGCAACCTGGAAGCTGGAAAGAACAAAGAAGGAGATACCGGAAAGGAAATTTGATGAGTCCCTTGATGCGATATCTCGGGCACAAAAGGTGTTAAAGGAGGATGTAGAAGGTCAGGTGAATTCTTCTAAATTCTCACCGGAAATGCTCAATGAGGAAACGAAAAGTTATATCGAATATCTTGAAAGGGCAACGAAAGAAATGGATGAGGCCCTGGATAAACTCAGCAGTACGGATTTGAAAAATGCAGTGAAAGAAGAACAGCAGGCCTTAAATTATCTATTGAAAGCGGAAGCTCTGGATAAGGATAAACGTGTCCAACTTCAAAGAGGGGGGGCTGGTGGAAGCGGAGGCAGTAGTCAGGAGAGGATGCAAGAATTGGAGGATTTGGAACTCGACATATCCAAAGAAAAGTATGAAATGCAGCAGCAACGCCAGCAAGAACAGCAGAATAAGGATGTAGACGAAACATTGGAGAAAGTGAAGGAACTGGCCCGACGACAGGAAAAACTTGCAGCGCGGTCACAACGAGAACTGCAAGAGGAAGAAGAAAAGCGATTTCTCGATCGACTGAAGCGCGATCAGGAACAACTTCGGCGGGATGGTGAAGCGTTAGCCGGTGAGATGCGGAACCGTTCTCGTGAGAATCAACAATTATCACGACAGATGCAGCAGCAGATGCAGAGGATCCTGCAGGATATGCGAAGAGCCGAAGAAGCATTAAATAAGAACAATCCTGAAGAGGCGCTTTCTCAGCAGCAGGCAGCGATCAATGAGCTTGATCGCCTGGAGCAGGATCTCCGGATGTCACAGGCCGACAATTATCGTGAGATGACAAAAAATTTTATTGATCAATTCGAGGGATTCAAAGAACAAGAACAAAATTTTGAAAAAGACTTAGAACAGACTTATGAGGATTCATGGAATAATCCTCAAAGAAAAATTAAAATATCCGATATTGAGAGATTGGCCTCAAAACGAGACGACGATGTCGCGGATCTGCAAAATATTGAACAAAAGGCAGAAGCCATCGAGGAGATCACACGGCGCGAGGACCCGGAAATATCAACCATTTTGAGAAATTTCAGGAGGAACCTGGAGCGGGAAGAACTCGAAGCGAATATAAAAACATCCAAGAGAGCCATTCAGCAGGGTTGGCTGTCTTATGCAAAGGCGAAGGAGTCTGAAATTCGGAGTAGTATCGAGCGGCTGGAGGGACAGATACGACAATTGGAAGACAAGCTTCCCATGACAGAGGAGGAGCGGTTGAATCGTTCCCTTAAGGATGTCAGAGAATTGCTAAGGAAATATGATGAGATCACAGATGCGGCTCGCCAGCAAATAGATCCCCCCAAGGACGAAGCCATGCAGGGTGGCGAAAGACTTGGGAGAGAGTCACAAGAACAAAGTAACCCACAGCAGGATGATCCCGAGAGAGCTCAACGTGCAGAGATAACGAGACTGCAACGGCAGATCGAACAAATGGAACGACAACTGGACAATATTCGGCGTGGTGGCGGTGATGCCAACATGCGTTCGACTCTGGAATCGGTTCGCAATGATGTGGGCAGACTACACAATACGGGTGTTTTATTAGATGAAGCCGGATTGGAGTATTTTAAAAAGAAAGTTTACAATCCACTTTCCCGTTTGGAGTTTCGACTGGTGGAAAAATTGGATGAAATTGAAATGGACAGGAAACTGCACGGAGGAAGAAAGGCGGATGTGCCGGCTCAGTATCGGAAGATGGTTGAGAAATACTATGAGACGATTTCGAAAACGAGTAAACAACGGAAGTAGTGAGTGGTAGGTCAATTAAGGTAATCAGTAATCGGTAATCGGTATTCGGTGGAAAAAAGGTGAACAGTGAACGGTAAACGGTGAACGGTGAAAGATGGTATTCGGTAATCGGTGGTAGGTAATCGGTGTAAAAAAATGTGAACGGTGAACAGTGAAAGATGGTATTTGGTAATCGGTGATCGGTAATCGGTGTAAAAAAATGTGAACGGTGAACAGTGAAAGATGGTATTCGGTAATCGGTGGTAGGTAATCGGTGTAAAAAAATGTGAACGGTGAACGGTGAAAGATGGTAATCGGTAATCAGTAATCGGTAATAGGAGTAAAAAATGTGAACGGTGAACGGTGCCGGGGTGACCAGTCCCTTAATTGTTGTTAGTCTATTTTTTCTAATCACGGGACAGTTCGGTTGATAAATAAACAAAAAGGATTCGGAATAGGCTCTTGAATTATGTGGGAAAAAATATTTAAAACTTTATTTAAATTTACCCCGGTTCAATATGCGGAAGGAGAAATTGTATTTCGATGGGGTGTTTCATTCATCATTTTCCTGGTGGTACTCGTCCTTTTGTGCATCGGACTGGTTGTTATATATAAGAAATCCCATGTTTATCCGTCACGACGCACCTTTATTGTTTCGCTATTGTTACGATTGCTGGCGGTTGCCCTACTCTGTCTTCCGCTACTGGAACCGGTACTACTGGTTCCGGATATCATTCCCAAAGAGAATTTCCTTGTCATCCTTGCCGATAAATCGGCGAGTATGAGCATAAAGGATGGTTATCTGGGTCAAACGCGTGATGATGATGTGAGACTTCTGCTACTCGATAATAAAGATGGGATGATGCCCGAGTTAAATGAGAATTTTAAAATCAGGACCTATGCTTTTGGGGGGGTGGCTGACAGGGTGGACTCTCTGGCGAGTCGCACTCCGGAAGAGAGGACTACAAATATTTCCAGTGCATTAAAACGTATCGCTGCTGATTTTAAGGGCCTTCCCCTTACTGGAATTGTTATGCTCACCGACGGCTGTGACAACAGCCTTGATGATCCATACGATATTGTGAAAGAACTGCGAAGTTTGAATATTCCCCTTCATGTGATTGGATTAGGTGCAGAATCTTTTGATCATGAGCGTGAGTTGTTGGATGTCGTAACGAGCAAGGGGCTTGAGGAAGGGTCCGGAGCAGAAATCGATGTTAAAGTGCGAAGCTGGAAAGAGGAAACGGATCCTGTTGTTTTTAACATCTATCGAGGTGTAAGAAAGGTCTTTTCCGAGAATCGCATCCTCAAAGGACATGGAAAGGTCGATTATTTCACATTCTTCTACGAACCGGAAGAAAAAGGGGCTATTGAATATTCGATCCAGATGGATCGGCTTCCCGAAGAGATCAATACGGAGAATAATTCTCAGAACATGTTGATCGACACACAAAAAGATACCATCAGAGTGCTCTATTTTGAAGGTCAACTTCGGAGTGATTTTAAATTTATTAAACGCGCCTTGGAAGGGGACCCGGTTTTTGAGTTTACATCGGTAAGCCGAACGGGAGTGGATAAATTCTACAGACAGGGTCTCCAGTCCCCGGATGAGCTTGTAAAAGGATTCGCTGTTACCGAAGAGGAGTTATACCGCTTCAAGTCAGTTATTTTCGGGGATATCGAGGCTTCCTATTTTACAATTGAACAACTCAACATGATTGAAAGATTTGTACGCGAGAGGGGTGGTGGTTTTTTAATGTTGGGAGGCATCAACTCGTTCTCCGAGAGTGAATACTGGAATACACCCATCGCGGATATCTTGCCTGTTGAGATTGATCCTGTTCGTAAGATGGATATACAGAGGAATCCATTTGGGCAGACTGTTTTGGGTGAAAATGGAGGATTCAAATTTGTGCCAACAATGGCCGGACTCGAGAGTCCCATTTTGAAATTGGCTTCTGAGCGGAGTACTAACAGGGCGATTTGGAACGAAATGCCGATCTTGACGAGCATCAATTTTTTTGGTGATGTGAAACCAGGAGCAACGGTGTTGGCTGAAAAGCCCAAAGACCGTTTTGGCGGTAACGAGCCGTTATTGGTCATACAACGTTATGGCAGGGGACGGAGTGCCGCTCTCGGGACATCGAGCACCTGGCGTTGGAAATTGATGGTAGATTCGGAAAATAATCGTCACGAACGTTTCTGGCGTCAAATGGGACGCTGGTTGGTCGCATCGGCCCTCGATAATGTGAATATCACTATTGCTGATAATGTTGTGGAAACGGGAGAGCAGGTTCCAATTAGAGTGAATGTTTTTGACAGTAATTATGATCCCATTCCCTTTATTGATGTGAAAGGAGTCGTTTCAGATCCATCGGGCCAAAGAGCGGAAATGGTATTTCATCCGGAGCTCACACAGGAGGGTGAATATGTTTCGGAATTCGTGCCGGGCTCTCGAGGTGTATTTGAAATTGATGTTGTAGCAAACAAGGATGGACGGGTTATTGGATCCGACAGACAGAGTATTTTAGCACGTTCTTCAAAGAAAGAGTTTTATGATGCGACCCTCAAACGGGATTTCTTGGAGACCTTGGCCGGAGAAAGTGGCGGACTCTACTATGATCCGGTTAATGCAGCCGAAATACCCTTCAATCTGAGGACTCGGAAATCAGAAACGTCTATCATGAGGACAAAATATCTTTGGGATATGCCATTTATCTATCTCATTATTATCATCCTGCTCGCTGGGGAATGGGTCTATCGCAGACGAAGAGGACTTGCCTGATTTATCTATTGCTTGTGCTAATTTTTTTCACGGGCAATTATGCACTCAGGACCCAGACAGCAGGAAAAAAATATGCATTATTAATTGGAGGACTCGGTGGAGAGGCACGTTATTCCGAGAAGTTCTATCAGTTCCTGTCGGATTCTCGAAAAGCCCTGGTCGAGAATTTCCATTTTCTTCCGGAAAATGTGATGGTCTTGGCCGAACCACGGTATCAGAATGAGACCTGGATAAATGGTATCTCTTCTGCAGATGAAATTCGAAAGATGTTTATCTATTTTTCCGAACGCATGACACAGGATGATAATATTTACATTATTCTATTCGGTCACGGTAACTATGACGGCAGAAACGCCAAAGTGAATATCCCTCGCCGTGATCTCAACGATGAAGATTTCGCAGAACTCCTCGATACGCTCAAGGCAAACCGGATTGTATTTATTAATACCGCAAGTGTGAGCTTTCCCTTTATCAAAACTCTCTCCTCCCGGAACAGAATTATCATCACGGCAACAAATAGACCCACTCAGCGAAATGTCACCGTATTTCCTGAATATTTTGTACAGGGCCTTACCGATCCGGATTCCGACCTCGATAAAAACGAAGATCTCTCCGTCCTGGAGATCTTCATGTACGCTTCTCAACAAACCGGCCGTTTCTATTCAGACAACAATCATCTGGCAACGGAGTTTGCCATGTTAGAGGACACGGGGGATAAACGCGCTTTTAGAGAGTCGGAATTAAAAAACAGTGGGGAAGGAATCCTTGCCGGTGTGACTTATCTCAGGCGTCGAGTTCATATCGCAGCATCGGGGGAGTCCGCACAGCAGGATAGCGTCCTGAGCAACCTTTTGAAAGAAAAGGAAAAGGTTGAACTTGAGATTGCGAGGCTCAAGAACCGGAAAGATCGGACCAATGAACAAGCGTATTATGAGAAATTGGAGGCACTTCTCGTACGCCTCGCCAGGTTAAATGATCGGCTTGAAGAAAAGAATAATTAATTTTGGATACTCATTATCGTTAATATGTTTCGAGCAGAGATCATGTTCACCTTCTCCTGGGGCCTGTTTTGATTTTATATTCTCCTGGCGGCTCCGCGCCGAGAAGATGACGCACGAAGTAGTCCCACCGGCGCCGCATCATGTAGGGTTCCCTTCCGAAACCGTGGCCGCGGTTCGGGAACATGATGAGATCGAAGTCTTTGTTTGCCTCGATCAGAGCATTCACCACGAGTAGTGTGTTCGATGGTGGGACGTTGCTGTCCATGGTCCCGTGGGCGAGGAGGAGCTTGCCTTTCAGGTTCGCTGCCAGAAGCTGATTCGCCTGGTTATCGTAATTCGTTGTACCGTCCGAATTTTTCACCAAGAGTCCCTGCCACTTTTCGCCCCAGTCGTCCTCGTAGTTGCGGTTGTCATGGTTCCCGGCACCTGAGACCGCCACTTTATAAAAGTCGGGATAGCGAAGAATGGCGTCGGTCGATGCGAATCCTCCCCCGGAGTGGCCCCAGATGCCCACCCTGTTCAGGTCCATCCATGGGTACCGACCGGCCAGCTCTTTGATGGCGGCGATCTGATCCGGCAGCCCATTGTCGCCCATGTTGCCGTAGTAGAAGGCGTGGAACGACTTGGAGCGCCCGGGTGTTCCCATGGCATCCACTTCGACAACGATGAAGCCGAGTTCCGCCAACGCCTGCTTGTCGTTTCTCGATGGACTGAAGGAGCGGCTCCCCACGCTTCCGCTCTGGGGTCCCGGATAGACATAGTTGAGAATCGGGTATGATTTTGACGGATCGAAATTTGTCGGCTTATACATCAATCCGTAGATGTCGGTTTGGCCGTCACGGGCCTTGACCTTGATGGGGATCGGTGGCTGCCATCCTTCTGCAACGAGGCGCGAGATATCGGCTTTTTCGAGGGTGAGAAGCTTCCGACCGTCTGTATCGCGTAGCACGGAGACTGGAGGCACGACGGGTGTCGAGTAGGTGTCGACGAAGTATTGGCCGGAAGATGAAAGTGATATTGAATGGTTGGCTTCTTCCGGCGTGAGACATTGAAGATCCTTCCCGTTCATCCGCACGCGGTAGAAATACTGAAAATAGGGATCGCCAGACTCCCGACCCGCGCCGGTGAAATAGAGCATACGATTTTTCCTGTCTATTCGCAGCAGTTGAAGAACGTTCCAGTTGCCATTCGTGATCTGGTGCTTGAGCCGGCCGGTGGAAAGGTCATGGAGGTACAAATGTCCCCAGTCGTCGCGTTGCGAAAACCAGATGACCTCGTTGGACTCGGTCAACACGTGCCAGTTGACCATACGATTTCCCGACTCGAAGAACGTTTCAGCTGTCTCTTCCATCACGTCTCGCACTTTCCCGGTCTCGGGATCGGTAATGCGGAACTTCGCATGCTTGTGGTTCCGTGATGACGATACGAAGGCGAGCTTCGAGGCATCCGCGCTCCACTCGACATCGAGCCATTTCCCATCCCGACCGGCCACATGGTCGCTGATGGTAGAACGATGTGGATCGGGAGGCATCTGAAGTCGGACGACGCGAGGTCCGTCCAGATGGATCACTACCCGATGCATCCGAAAGATGAGACTGTCTCCAGGTAGGGGGCACTTCCACGCCTCAAGCCTGGAATGTCCCACGTTGGTGGAGACCAGGTACATCTCTCCCACACCACGGCCGTCATGCTGGAAGGTCGCAATTTTGTTTGAATTGGGTGACCAGAGGAGGACGGGACTGTCTCTCTTGGTCCAGCCGGCATTATTCGTGGCGTAACCGAAGTCTTTGACACCATCGGTAGTCAACTGCGTCTCCTTCCCGTTTTCGACATCGCGGATCCAAAGATTGTAATCTCGAATAAAGGCGGCACGCTTGCCATCGGGAGATATCACCGCATTACGGTTTCTGGCACGGCGTGGGCCTCTGACAGGGGTGCACCGGTAGTGCTGGAGATCACAGGTATACTGGCGCCTCCCGATACTGAAGGTGATGGAACGGCCATCGTCCGAAAACTCGAATTGTGTAAACGGCAGGCGGAAGGGTTCGTAGGTCGTGTCCGCCAACGCGGAGAGCGCCATGGCCAGCCTGGCATGGTCGAAGGCCCGTTTACGCGACCGCTTCACCGGATCGGCCAACACGAATTCGGATCCCTCGGGAATGGAATTTCGATACGAGAGACGGCCGTCAGGAAGCCAGGTCGGACGCGTCATGACTCCGGATACGAGGGGGGTGGTGTTGGCGCTTAAAAAACGCTCGGCATGGGCATAGTCGGCAGCGGTGATGACGGGTTGGGTCTGCTGCTGCGCGACGGCCGGAGCTATCCCGGCGAGAAACGAGAGTAACAGTAATGTGTATCGCATAGAAATCCTCCGAATCAAAACGATGAACCATTAAATTAAAATATCTTTTTTCTTGTAAAACACGTAACTTAAAACGATCAGTATGCCGGAAGTTCCGAGAAAAAACATTAAACGCCAGGCATCAAAGCCATAATCTTCAGAAAGAACATCAATATCCACGTATTTGAAAGGGGTGAGGTACAGAAGAAACTGAAATCTGTTGGATATTCGAATCATCATATCGAAGAAGTAAGTACCCAGGACAATTCCTATTCCAATTCCCGCGATCGCTTTTGCCCGTCTCATGAGTACCGTGATAAAGAAACCCACGATCCCAAATAAGAAACACATTAAAAAGCCATAAGTATGCAGGACTATTAGGATTACCATATTAAAATCCCAGTCCGTGACCAACCCACAGCTAATTAACGCAACCAGAAACGCAAATAGATTTATTCCAAGGACGTGAATGAGAAAGGTCAGGAGCTTACTTGAAACAATCTGCTCCCGCGAAACAGGACGGGATAGAAGAAATTCTGCCGTTTTGTTCTGCTCCTCTTTGGACAACAACTTCGACCCTAAAATGATAGAATAGCATCCTGCCATGATCGGTATATAATAAACAAAATAAGTCGCATAAAATCCCAAAATACGATTCCATTGATTTAGATGGAAGTTAAATGCGACCCGAAGGGACTCCGGTATGGTGGAGTATAAATCATATATCTTTGACATATTCTCTTGCATAATTGAATACATACTCAAACTGAAACCAATGTAGAATGCAACCGAAAGACTGATCATAATGGTACCCTTTAAGTACCTTTTTAGTTCTTTGAGTAACAAGTTTAAACTCATCTACTCATCTTCCTTTCTATTATCATCTTGATAGTAATGCATGAAGACTTCTTCTAAATCCGGTTCTGCAATGGTGATTTTTTCGATTGGCATTTGGGAGAGATCTCTTAACAATACGGCTATTTCCCCTTGATAGAGGAAGGAGCATTCGTTTTTATTTCTTTCTATTGAAATAATACCAGGTGTTTTTAGTGTGATGTCTTTTGCTCCGTATTTAAGTCGAACCGTCACCCGGCTTAAGAGTTTTCCTTTTAATGAATCAATGTCATCTTCGTCAATAATCTTCCCCTCTTTAATGATGGCAACCTTGTGACATAACTTCTCGACCTCACTCAATACATGAGAGGAAAAAAAGATGGTGGTACCTTTTTCATTCTCTTCTTTGAGTATATCGAAGAAACGATTCTGTATAAGGGGATCAAGTCCGGTCGTCGGTTCGTCGAGGATAAGCAGGCGGGGCTGATGAATCAGGCTTAGAATGACCGCCACTTTCTTTTTATTACCCATGGATAAATCATCAATTTTTCGGGTGAGGTCGAGATCGAACGCATCCACCAATCGATTGAAACGAAGTTCCAGGGGAACGTTGTAAAAACGGGCCGAATATTCGATGAGCTCTTTCACGGTCATATTCTCATAGTAATGTACTTCTGATGGGACGAAGCCGACCATCTTTTTTATTTTTGGGCCGTCTTTCACAATATCATAATCAAAAATCTTCCCTGTTCCGCTGGTTGGGAATAATAGACTCAAGAAAAGACGAATCGTTGTGGTCTTACCGGATCCATTGGGACCGATAAATCCGAAGATCTCACCTTCTTCGATCCGAAAGCTTAGATCGATGATGCCCCTGGCTTTACCGTAGTATTTGGTGAGTCCTTTCGTTTCTATGGCATACATCCAGGCTCTCTTTTATAATGGGTCGAGATTGTATTAAAGCAATGATACAATTATTGTAATGGCGTATTATTTCTTCTTTGATTCCACCGGATTTTTCAATGTGGAATTGATGGAGCGCGTTTCGGTCCGATTGCAAACCGGACTATTCTTTTTCAGTACCACCTAATTTGGCTAACCTTTTAGCACTTTCTCTTGCAATAAGAGCTTCCAATCCCAATTTTACCAGAGATGTTTTTTCTCTTATCCCGGTTAATTGAGATGCTTTATTGATGAGTGTGTCTTCGATATTTAACGTCATTCTCATTTCAATATCCTGTATGCTTTTATTATATGTATTAATATGCATATATGTCAAGTGTTTTTAATAAAAATACCGTCATGAGCGTCATTTGACCCTCTGGTCGAATTCTTTAAATTTCAATCTGATTGATTCTCTATTTTGTTTATTACACTTCCTATCCTATGTCTTACTTTCTTATAATCTATCTTTGCTGTTATTCTATTGACTCTTTTGCTCATATCGTATATCCTTTTTTCTTTTTTGAAACGTATCTCACATGTCCACATTATAACAATTTTTTCTAAAAAACAATAAAAACTTAAAATAATGGTTGTATTTTCAATTTATTTTATTTAATTTAGACTAAATATTAGTACCAAGTCGTTTACGAATTTATAAGCGAAGTAAATTCAAATCTCATCTCTTGGTATTTTAATTATTATTTATTAATTACATTTTAGGAG
>Ga0114922_10001019_pt1 | contig 26685 bp, 23 predicted proteins | sample AartaG_FD_100975 | JGI IMG/M metagenome (GOLD analysis project Ga0114922, IMG submission 100975) | Deep subsurface microbial communities from Aarhus Bay to uncover new lineages of life (NeLLi) - Aarhus_00045 metaG | ecosystem: Environmental > Aquatic > Marine > Oceanic > Sediment | place... | reverse complement strand
TTACTCAATTATATTAAATATAGAGAATTTTTAGATAGGGGTTATTTTCTCCGAATTGTATCGCTAGGCATTCCCGCCACAATTCTAGGAACTTATTTAATTATAAATATTCGATTGGAATGGGTTGAGTTAATTTTGGGCGTTTTTATTCTGATATATTCTTCTTTAAAACTCAGTAATTACATTAAGGGTCAATCTCAAATTGAAATACAAAAGGAAATAAACACAACATCGCCTTTAATTTTGTTCGGGGGGTTCTCTTATGGTTTGTTAACGGGTTTAATTGGTGCGGCAGGACCCATTAATGTAGCCCTATTAGAAAAAACAGGACATTACAGAGAAAGTTTTATCGGAAATTTTGCTGCTATTGGAATAGTACTTTCCGTTTCAAGAATCCCATTCTATTTAGTTGAAGGACTATTCCCAAGCGAACTACTGTTAATATTCTTCTTCGCTTTTCCAATTATATTCCTCGGGGCTAAACTTGGTCATAAGATTACTCCTAAAATTCCTATAAAAAAATTTCAGATTCTTGTTTTTTGTTTTCTCTTAGTTATTAGCATTAAGTCGATTGTTTCGTCAATTTTGAGTTTGATTAGTTAAAAAACATTCAAAAAAGAAATGATGAGATTTAAACTATTTTAATAGCCATTAATTTGTTTAAAATAATCGTCTGGATCGTCGATTCCAGATTTTAATAAATCATATTCCTTTTGAATTCCTAACTTCTTGCTAGTTCTATCCATATAAAGTAGATCTATTAAGTCGTTAAATCTCATCCAACATCCTAAAGCGTCAGAATAATCTTGCCACCCTCCAAAAACTAATTTACTTAAGATGAAATCTTCTTTAGATGTTGCCCAACATTTGATATCGTCGAATTCGACTCTTATTCTCCTTTTTAGAGCTATAGGGCCAATCCTTTTATATTTACTTTTATTAGATTTATCAATAATATAATTATCAAGCTTAATTCTTTCCTGTTTGTCTAAATATTGGATTATGTTAGTTTCTCTTGCTAGTATTGTAGTTGTATTCCAATCTTGAATGGGAAAAAAATCATTATCTTGTAATAATAAAATATATGTCTCAAGATTAATGTTTACTGAAATTATATCTACTACAAAATCAATATCTTGTGTAAACCTTGTTTCAGAATAGATACTAGTCAAAATTCCACCAACTAAATAATATTTAATACCCTTATCTTTTTCCATTTTTTCGAGAAAATTAATTAATTGAATAAACGCATTTTTGTAAATTACTTCCATCAATTTTTTCTCCCTCTTGTCTTTATTTTTTCGTGAAATTTATGCATTTCCAAAACAATTTCTTTGATTGTTTTATTTGGAAACCTTTCTTTTTCAATTCTAATGTAATTATTTATACCAAGGTCGCAAATTTCGAAAAAAATTTTCACCGCATCTTCAGTGGGTATTTTATTCATAAATTCCATTCTTCCCTTGAAGTTTCTTACGATTTTTCTGTAATTATTATCATTAGTTTCTGGCATAATTCTTATTTTTTTTAAAACCAAAATATATTTACACTTCTTCCTTCTTAATGTAATTATTCCATTTTGAACTTATTAATTTTCCTTATACGCTTTATACATTAATCTTTTAAAAAAAAGAAAAGACTTCTATCATTTAATAAAAAAGTAATATCAGATTATAAAAAAACAATCTGATCACTATAAATATCTAATAATCTCTTATCTTCTCGAAAAATCGAATATTAACTGTTTTTATCATGCTTTTAATTAATATCTGCACTAACAAACTATTAATATTACATCTTCTTAACTTTGAATAAGAACTAGAGACAAATACATTTTAATCAATAGATATTCTATTTATAACAATAAAGTGGTTGAATAATGATTTCTATCAAAAAGATGAAGTTTAGCAATTTAATACTATTGATTTTTTTTCTATTTATCTTTTTAATTCCAATAAATCTAACATTTTTCACATTGGATAAAAATAATACAGTAATAGAAAATGATACACCTTTAGAAATTAACGATTTAAAGCTTTCAGGAATTTCAGGGAAAATTAGTATAGTTGGCGAACAAGGTTGGATTGATTTCGAAGACGCTGGCAATTGTACAGGTTCAGGAACTTATTATGATCCTTACGTTATACAAGATTTAATAATAGATGGTCATGGTTCAGGTTCAGGAATTAAGATTAACCTCTCAAGAAATTCCTTTTTTAGAATTGAGAATTGTACGATTTTTAATTGTTCAATAGGAATCGAATTAATAAGCACTGATAATGGAACATTGTATCAAAATGATTGTTCATTTAATGGTAATAATGGTATATATTTACATTGTCCGAGCATGCCTTCACCGGAAACATATGGTTGCTTTAACAATACCATAATTGAAAATATTGCAAATAATGGTTTATATGGAATTCACTTGGATTGGGCCACTAGTGGAGATATAATTAATAATACGGCTAACAACAATAGTATGGGAATATTACACGAAGGGTATCCAGAGATAATTTCAGGAAATACTGTAAATAATAATAGTATTGGAATATCTATATGGGGGCCAGGAGGAAATAGCGAAATTTCAAGAAATATCGCAATCGATAATAGAGATTATGGAATGGATATTCTTTCTTATGGTTTAAATTTAACAGAAAATTTTATGGTAGGATCAGGTATAGCGATGTCGTATTATTCTCAAATCAGTATTGATACAACCAATTTTGTGAATGGTGGTCCGATTTATTTTTATGTAAATGAAACAAACCTGACTCCAAATGACTTTACAAATGCAGGTCAAATAATATTAGGTAATTGTACAAATATCTTAGTTAAGGACATTGATGTGTCTAATTCATCAAGTGGAATAAAGATATATGATTCGAACAACATAACTGTGCTGAATGCAGTAAGTTCAAATAATTATTATGGAGTATATCTTCAGAATACCAATAATAGTTTTATAATTAATAACACACTTGAAAACAATAAAAGGGGTAACTTTATTGGTGGTTTAAATAACACAGTTGAGGGAAACTATATATATAGTAATTATAGGACAATGGAAGGGTTGACTTTTAATTTCTATGATGATTACAATAAAATTATTAATAATGAAATAATCGGATGTTTGATGGGCATAGTGTTAAGGTTAAGTAGTTATAATTTAATTTGTGGCAATATCATCAGAGAAAATCCATATGGTATAGTAGTTATGGGTGGAAGTGAACATAATCTTTTTTATGAAAATTTTTTTATAGGGAATAGTGTACATACAGACGGGGGTTCAACTACTAATAAATGGAACAACACAGAAATTGGCAATTATTGGGATAATTATACAGGTACAGATGGAAATAATGATGGCATTGGGGATACACCACATAATATTACTCAATCCCCTCTAATGCAAGACTTACTTCCTATTGTTGATAATATAGCTCCAGAGATGACTATTATATTACCTACGAATAACTCTGTTTATAATCTTGATGCTCCGAACTTCAAGGTTATAATTAAAGAGAGATTTTTACATAAAATGTGGTATACACTTGATGGTGGTTTACGTAACTATACTCTTATTGAAAATGGGACAATTAATCAAGATGCTTGGGATGCATTAAATTATGGTCAAATTACAATTAGGTTTTATGCAGTAGATAAAGCTGGAAATATTTCATTTAAAAAAATCATTATTATAAAAGATCTATCATCCTCAGAGCTCATCCCTGGATATTATCTATTTGTACTTTTTTGTGTAATTTCAATAATGGGCATCATTCTGATTGTAATAAGTAGGAGAAGTTATTCTTTAGAAGGTTTTAAAAAAAGTTATAAAAAATTTTAGAATAAAAATAGGTTAGGGTTTCTCTAACTAAATAATATTTTACTCTTTAATTTAAGCAGAAGAAAAAAATAAAAAGAATATTATTATCAGATTTTTTACAGAATTTTTGAATACCTTCGAAGCCCACCGTGTAAAATAAGCAATTGGATGTTTCTGGCTCCATCAATTACTTCTTCAATTTTACTTACATCCATGAGCTCGTCAACTGGAGTGTTGTCTGTAACAGATACACCACCCATTTGCTGTTGAACTTCGTAGCAAACTTCGTGCGTAAGTTTTGAAAGTAAGTACTTGCCTTGAGAGGAGACTCCCGCCACCCATTTTTCTGCTTCTTTGCTTGGTTTATCGGCAAAAAGTATTTTATCGTCATAGATAGTCGCTGCTTGGAATGCCAAGCTTGTAGCAGCACTACATTTCGATAATAAATCCCCTAAACTATATCCGACGCCTTGATAATTAATTACTGTTTTTCCAAATTGTTGTCTGAGGTTAGTATAAATTATTGCGTATATAAGTCCTGCCCAACATATACCTACACCTGAGCCCATAATACCTAAGCGTTCAGGAACTAATCCATTAAACAGATTATGATAGCCTCCTCCATTATCCCCTAAAATATATTCCATTGGAACTTTTACATCATTTAAAAACGTATGAGCGATATGAACTCGAGGAACTGAATTAATCTTCAATCTTTTTGTCTCTATTCCACCGAAATCCCTAGAAAGCATTCCTTGAACCATCGTTTGTCTTGGGTGCTCGGTATCGTAAACTCCATAACAGGCAAAATACTTTGCTTTAGGACCATTTGTCGTAAAGACCTTTTCACCTGAAAAAACAATACCATCATCCACCTTTGTACAAGTCGTTGTCAGGTTCACAGCATCGGACCCGCGTTCTGGCTCAGTTATTCCAATACAACCTACTTCTTTTCCACTCATCAATTCGTCTTGGACTTTAAGAATCTCGCTTGTATCGCCATGTTGAAATGTTGGATTCCCACATAAAATACCGCTTGCTAGTCGGGCTAATTCTAATTGAGGATCACATATAGACATGATTGTAGCTAATAAAATTTCTTTTTTCATACCATATGGCTCAAAATCGCGCCATTTATTTATCCTTTGCATGTATCCGTGCTTACCTAGCTCGGGGAATAATACGTATACATCTTTACTTTTATCGATTTTAGGGTGAAGCTCTAAACAAAAAGACTCTAACTCCTGGCAATATTCTACCTCTTCATCATTTAACATTGGAAATATATTATCGTTAAAAATTTTGAATACATTATCCAACGTCATTTTTTCGAGGATTTTATCGTTTATTATTTTCTCTTGCATGATTCTCGTCAATTCTAATTGTATTTCTTTTAAATTGAAAGATTTTATACTATTACTATTATTAAATTTTTTATTTAAAATAAAGTTTTAATATGAAATTTGAAAATTGGATAGTAAAATTATTTTAACTAAAAAATTCTTTATTTAACTAATTAACAACGATTAATACTTAGTTGAATCCACTAATAATGTTCGTTTTTAGTACTGCTTTATTTGTATCATTTCTACTATTAATTTTTTACGTTGTATTAACTCTTCGTTATAAAAAGTTTCTTGATAAAAAGGAAGTTCTAGCGGAACTAAGAAAAAAAGAAATCCATATTGAGAAATTTATTAGCGAAGAAAAAAAAGACGATGTGAAGAAGAAATTAGCGAAAATATCTCAAATTATATCAAAAACTGAAAAACAAGTAGAAATAACGGTTAAAAAGAAGATAAAAGTTGCTGAGGAACAACTTAAGCTTAAAGATACAGAAGTACAAGTTATCGAAAAAGCAGGTAAGGAATATCGGGTCTTTACGGCAGGATATAAGTCTGCTATGCCAAAATCTGATGAAGATTTAAAGCAAGACGTTGAGAATCTTGAAGGTGCAATTGAAAAGCTTGAGTCTTTCGATTTGTCTTTGGATAACATTGACGCGAAAAAAGCAAATGTCGGAGTTGGAATGTTTTACGAAAAAATGTCTCGTAAATTTGATTCCATTATTAGAGACTACGATTTAGATAAACTCAAAATAATTCCGATTCAACAATTTAAATACCACGCATTTACGAATATTAAGAGCATAAAAAACGACGATTTTTTGCCCGTTCTAAATCTGATGAAAAAAACACAATTTCTAAGTGACATTATAGAAATCAACCCTACATTTCATTTAATGGTGTTTACTGCCGAAAAGATCGAACTGTCGAATCCAGAAAAGGTTGTTTTAAGTTTTGTTTACGAAAACGAAGATCTAACTATTCAAAAATTATTAGATATAACCAGTTGGGATTACACTTATGCAAATAAAATTATTGAAAAATTAAAGAAAAAGGAAATTATTCAGATTGAAGAGGAGGATCACATTGTTATTGAAGGATTTAGCAAATTCGAGGAAAGAAAAAAATGGAACGAAATAATAGAAGAACACACAGAAAGAGAAAAAGTTAAGGAACAAGAAAAACTTAAACGCCAATTAGAACTAAAGGATAGATTAAAAGAACGCTTAAAAAAAACACAAAGCGTGAAAATTCCAAAAACACCTCCTAAGAAAAAACAACCTAAGGTTGAAGATAAACTAAAAGATACAAGCATAGATGAAATTGAAGAATTACCAAAAATTAAATTTGCTACCAAACCAGCTGTGAAAAGCCTACCAAAAACTAAAAAAAAAGAAGTAGCAAAAGATAAAAGTACGCTCAAAAAGCCATTAGATTTAGAATATGTTGAGAAGGAAGACCTTCAATTAAAAGAAACTATTTCTCAAAAAATCTTGAGCTACCACGAAAAGTTCTTTTTAATAAATGGTGGGTTCTCTCAATACGAGAAAATAAAGCAATTCATCGATCAAGAAATCACAGATGTTCCTAACGAAGTAATTTTAACCGTATTAGACCAACTTTTTGAATTGAAATTGATATTTAAATCGTTTAAAATTGGTAAAGTCATATATTATCTTTTTAAAGATGTAGAATTAAACGCTGTCGAAAAAAAGTTCATTAAATTCGCAACAAATAAAAAACCATTGAAAAAAATTAACTTCTTGAAAGGTTTAAAGTGGGACGAAGAAAAAGTATTAAGCACAATGAAAAGTCTTCAAGAAAAAGGAATTTTAAGGATAGAATCTAATAATATTATAATACCTGGAATAGTTCAGAAAATGTAAAGATTAACTGGAGCTATTCCCTTAACTTAAGTTAATATTAAAAGTTATGAGTAATTCGTTTTCACGTAATCTTGTACAGCCTTTATTTCTTTTAGATGAGTATCACGATTTCCAAAAATATAAAACCTTACTTCCGGACCGGTCCCGCTAGGTCTAAAATATAACGTCGAATCGTTACTTTTCAACTGGTATAAGTCCACTTTGTTATTATTGTCAGATAAGGAACTCACTTTATACTCTTTGTTATTGATTTTAATTGTTTTACCGTCGTTTTTTCCAAAATTATTCATAATTTTAACTTTTTCCTCGTCAATTGCACTTATAGTTCTATTAATTCCTTTGATTGACCAATCAATTGATTCGGAAATTTTATGTCCACGTGAGATTAATTCTGTGATAATAACTAGAGCAGGCACGGGATATTTATCTGCGATAATTGGAAATTTTGTCTCAAATTGGAGTCCCCCAGTTATTTCGTCTTTAGAAACATTTAATATGTTCAGAGTGTGTCCTCCTGACTCTTCCCACATTACGATTAAAAATTCTTCTTCTAGTAAGTTGTTTTTTTTTATCAATTCGAGTAATTTTTGTTTTAAAGGCGCTGAGTTATCAATTTTTATCAAATTTTTGTTTTCATCTTCATAATAAAGAATTGCTGTATCCACTTTTGATTGGTCTACTTCGATCCCTAGTAGAAAATATAAAATCACCCCCAGGTGTTTATATCCAACACCCGTTAGAATATTTATAAAACTAGTATGGTCTCCTCTTAAGTCGCTTGGAATCGTTCTTACATTAATGATTTTCTTATGATAAACATTAGCTAATATATTATGCATAGCAGAATATATCTCATTCGGAATATAATAGTAATATTCACCACTCTGTTTAACATATAAGGCAATTCTATCTCTATCGGCATCTAATAGTAGAGCTAAATCTGAATCTTCTGATTCCATAACTTGCCGCAATTTATCTTCTCGAAGCACTTTTATTGGATTGGGGGGGTTGATTTCTTCCTCTATTAAAATTACATTCGCTCCTAACTGATTAAATAGGTTAACAATTCCTCTAGCTTTCCCTAAGTAAGGCCAAATAACAATATTTTTACCTCTTAGGTTATTAAGTTCTAAAACTCTCGATAAAAGAGAAATTACATAATCGTTGTTTTTCTGCTCAGCATCAATCAGAAAAGGTTTGTAATTTGGATCAAACTTAATTTCTTCAAGTTTTAGTGCTTTAGCACCAATCTCTTTAAATAGATCTCCCGACAGAGGTATCGGATAATTAATATAAAATTTAACTCCGTTCCACGATAGATCGTTATGAGACGCTGTTAGTACGATAATTAAGTTTATATCTTCGAATAAAGCGACAGAGGCGGCGCCATAAGGGGCAGATAATTTAGATTCCCCAGGCTGATCTGTTTGATGATATATTTCATATCCTTCATAAGCAAAAATTTGAGAGCAATACCGAAGTAGAATCTGTTTGCTTGGTCGATTATCGGTAACAATCAAAATTTTAAGATTCTTCCCTTCTTTCAGTTCTTTATATTTTTCACTAATCGCTTTAAAGGTTCTGAGAAATAAAAAAAGCTTTCTGTTGGGTAATAAATATTTTTTCTTTCCTTCTTTTTCTATATTTTCAAGAATCTGAATTCTTAACCCCGAAGTTGGGGCTACTAGTGGATCAACTAAAAATCTTTCTTCTTCGGTTAATACTGGCAATTCTAGAGTCCTAAAATTTCCATCTTCGATAAAGGGAATATCTTCTAATTCAAATTCAAAATCAATCAAATTAATCACAATAATTATTTGTAAGATAATAACCAATAGTTATAAAATTCTTAAATTTTTTATGTTTTCACTCAGATTTTTGATTTAAATTGGGACTTACTTAAGAATTTTATTTATGGCTTCTCTTAAAATCGCGTGAATCTTTTCTCGATATACAGAATTAATTGCAATCATTCCGTGGACTTTAATGGGAGGGTTTCTTTCCGCTTCGGACAGTATCTTTTCACAAAATATTGGTGTTAACCTATTTGGCAAATCTTGTTTATTCGCGATTCCTATAACTAATGTGTCTTTATAATATCGATCTAAAATATCGTGAATTATTTCTTTGCATTGATTAACATTCTTAAAACTAGAATCTAGCACTAAAAGAGCTATGTCAGTACTATCCAATAAACTTCGCCATAAAGACCTATAATTACTTTGGCCCGCAAAGTCCCACAGCACAATAGAGCGGTGAATATCAAGTTCTTCACCGTTATATGATGTGATATCCACATTTATGGTCGGGATGTATTCTAAATCTATTTCCTTACCACAAATGAGGTGTAATAGGGTGGTTTTACCGACTCCTCCAATTCCAATAATAGAGACTTTTATAGAGCCAAGTATCGTATCATCAATTTCTCTTTCAAAATTTGTAAAAATAGCGCGATTTCCAGTCCAATCACCACTCGCTAAAAGTTCTCCATACATTTCAATGAATTTTGCTCTTATCGTTGTAATTTTAGAATTAACTACAGCGTCATCATCCACAAGATCTGTGCATACTACAATTATAATCTCTTCAATAATTGTATAATAGTACTTAAACTCGTCTGTAGCCGTTGATTTTATGTCACTTTGACTTATTTCTTTCATAAACCCCGAAAAAGCACTTAAAAATCCCGCTAATAAGTCTCTATCCACATCAGAACTACCGTAATTCCTAAATAGCAAGGATTTTCCAGTTCGGGTCAATATATTAATGTATTGAATCATAAAATCACGAGGGTTTATGTTGTGAGGTGCTTATGCGCCTCTATTGTATATATCTTGATAATGACTCATAATTGAAGCTGTAAAACTTGATAATCGAAAAAACTTGAATTTATATTTTTAATGTACTATATTTATTATAAAAAATTGATCTTTTTATAACATTCTCATCAAAAACATTAAAATAATCTTATTCTTCAAATTTATTTGAATTTAAAAGGTGATAACTTATGGCAGAACCTAACGACATTACACTTAACGATTTGTCTAAGTCTTTTAAAGAGTTCGACGAGAAAATTGGCGCATTCTCGTCAATACTTGAAAAGTTTGGTTTAGATATTATAACAAAAATGGGACAGACAAATTTGAAAATTACGCAACTAACTGATAAAATTAACGAGCTAGATAAGGCTACTATTGACATTAAAAGTCTAATACCTCAATTGAGTAATTTAATTGAAAATCAGAAAACTTTAGAAAACGAATTAGACTTAATTAAATCCCTGATTACAAATTTGACCGTAAGTCCTTCTAAAAAAGAAAGCGTAGAAGAAGTTATAGAAAGAAACGAATCTGCAACAGACAAGAAAGAATCGATAATAACCCAATTAAACGATTTAAAAGCGGATTTAGAAGATATCGACGATCCTCAAGCCGTTAGATTAATTTTGGAGAAAATTAAAGAAGAGATTTTCGAATTCACAGGCGGACATAGAATGCTCTATGAGATCTCACAAGCCATAAATCGTTTAAGCTCTGCAAAATCGTTATCAGATTTGTTTGACGCAGAAAATCCATCCTCTGAGAGTATTAAAAAATATTTAGAGGAAAAAATAAAATTTTGGATAAACAAATTAATGGTAAAAAAGTAATATCTAATAAAAAGCTTCAAAAAAAAATTTTTCATAATTCTCTTAAACTTTCTCAATGAATTCCTTATTAATGCTTACTTTTTTCAATCGCTAAGCTTAAAAATTTTAAAAACAAATTGTTAAAAATTATAAATAAGAACTTCATATTTATAATAACTATTTATAATTAAAATCACAAACGATCAGAAATCAAATGAGTAATAACAAGAAAAAAGAAGGGAATTTAGTTTTTCAAGGGCGAACTGAATCGATTTATAAAGTGATTGTTATTGGCGATCCCGCCGTGGGGAAGACGAGCCTTCTTACAAAATTCGCTAAAAACCAATTTGAGGAAAAATATTTACCCACAGTCGGGGTTAATATTGTAAAAGAGACCATTGAATTGAAGGATATTAACGCCACAATTTCCCTGATGTTCTGGGACGTCGCAGGACAACCACAATTCTATATGTTACATCGGCCATACTTTAACGGGGCGGATGGTATGCTTCTGGTATTTGATATAACACGGTCTAGTACTTTTTCCAACATCAATAATTGGTACAATTCTGCCGTAAAATATGGGCTTAGTGGCATCCCTCGAATCTTAATAGGAAATAAAATAGATTTAAAAGACGAGCGTAAAATTATATTACCCATGGCGGAACATCTAAGCGAAAAACTCAACGCGCCTTATTTCGAAACCTCGGCTCTTACGGGGGACACCGTAAAAGAAGTGTTTCAAAAAATAGGAGAATTAGTTTTCAAGTACAAAGAAAATTAAATTTTAGATAAATTTTGTTAACTTTATTGCTTTAAGGTTTTAAGACTAATTAGATATGATTTAAGCTAATTTTAAATTTCCTTGGCGGAGCAACCGCAGTTCTATTTAAAAATAAAAAAATTTTTTATCGATACTCTTTAACAATTCTTTTTAGTAGAAGCAAATTAAATTCCTTTGGAGTGTTTCAAACTTAATTAGTTTTAAAGTAAATTCTTAAAAATTATATAGATGTACTTCATATTTATTATAAGAATTCAAAATTAAAATCACAAAGGTTCAGAATTCAAATGAGTAATAACAAGAGAGAAGAAGGAGGATTATTTTTTGAGGGGAAGAGTGAATCGATATATAAAGTAATAGTTATTGGTGACCCCTCAGTTGGAAAAACGAGCCTTCTTACAAAATTTGCTAAAAATAAGTTTGAAGAAGTATACTTACCTACTGTTGGCGTTAATATAGTAAAGGAAACGATTGAATTAAAGGAGTGTAACGCCACAATTAACCTAATGTTCTGGGAGGTTGCTGGACAACCACAATTCTATATGTTACATCGTCCCTACTTTAACGGGGCGGATGGTATGCTTCTGGTATTTGACATGACGCGGTCTAGCACGTTTTCCAATGTTTCTAATTGGTACTCTTCAGCTGAAAAATTTGGGCTAAGTAACATCCCTCGAATCTTAATAGGGAATAAAGTAGATTTAAAAGACGAACGTAAAATTATACTGCCCATGGCAGAACACCTAAGCGAAAAACTCAACGCGCCTTATTACGAGACTTCAGCTCTTACGGGGGACACCGTAAAAGAAGTGTTTCAAAAAATAGCAGAATTAGTTTTCAAATACAAAGAGAATTAAAATATGAATATTAAACAAAGGCACTTCATCCAAAAATCGCAAATAAAAGAGTTACAGGAAGACATTTTAAAGCTTTACGACGAGAAATTCCTGAACCAAATTTTTCCTAAAAAAGCTCGAGTCGAGGTTATCCAAACGGAGGCTGGAGACACCTTATACGCCATAAATAACGTGTTAAAACTCTGGAAATCTAAAGACGGATTTATTCCTGTTTTAACGCTACTTTTTAATAAACAGGTCGATTTGAAAAAAATTGTCGTTGATAAGGGAGCTATTCGATTCGTTTCAAACAATGCAGATGTTTTTCGAGCAGGAATTACTGAGATTGATAAATCAATAAAAAAAGGAGATATTGTTCAAATTGTCGACGAGAATAATCATAGAGCAATAGCAGTTGGAAAGGCAATGTATAATGCTAAGGAAATGGAAAATATGAATGAAGGGAAAGTAATCAAGAACCTTTTATGTGTAAAAAGTAAAGTGTGGAATTTCATTAAACATTTTTAAAAAAATTTTATAGAGAGCGAATAAATTCTTCTTTTAAAACAGTTATTAATTCTTCTTTTTCATCAAATGGCGCGTTGACAAAATAATTACGCTCAAGTTCACAGGGTGCCATACTATAATGATTGAAGAGTAGCATAATCATTCTTAGTGCGTTTTCCATGAGTCCGTTATCGTCTTGTCCGTCCGTGATCTTCATTAAATCAATTATTGTACGCATTTTCCACATGATTTTTTGGTTTTCGTCGTTTCCAGATAGTAGAAAATCGTCAAAGATATCCATATAGAAATCGCATTCGCATGCTACCATTATTAAGGAATACCTCTCTTACCCCTAATCTCCTTTTTCAACATTCAAGTAACAATAATCCAATCGTATTTTTAAATGGTTTTTTTATAGAAGAATATCGTTGCTATATTACAAACTTGCAATGGAAATTTTGTTTATATAACCTAAGGTATTTTTTTTTTAGTAAATGGTGCTTTCCTGTTTACTTTGCTATTTAAATACTAATTTGTTAGTTTTTTGATTATAGTGTATTTGAATAATATGAGTAAATCTATTAATCACAAATTAATTCGCGTAATACGTGGATATAATACGCATAACACATCTATCTATAATCGCACATAACTTATATTATTTAGATACTACTTAAAGGGTCATTAGTAGTTATATCACGATGACTCGTAAAAAATATATGAAAATTAAGGTCGCGTGTGTGAAAAATGAGTATGTACAGATCGTATCTACTTAAGAACGCCTTCTGGGCTAAGAAAGGAAACGAGAGGGATGGAAACTTGAAAGGGGAAAAAGTATTTATAAAACATGACTCTGAAATAGGAGGAATTTACGCAATTGTCGACAATAACGATAAGAAGGGCGTAAAAATAATAGCAAATGGAGAAGAGCATTGGTTTAATAACTTTGACAAGTTAGATATGTTCCTTAGCCGATTAAAACAAAATGAAGACGATTTTATGAAGATTCTAAGAAGAAAAAACATTTCTCAAAGGTTAAGAACGCTGGAAATTTAATTTGGTTTTTACAAATTATCATCTATTCTTTTTCAATGGTATGAGATGAGTTTCTAAACCATTTTATTGTTAGATTATATTTGTAAGATGTTCTTAGATTTAATCGTTGTAAATAGGTTGTAGTCCTGATTGAAAGTGGCGCAATCTTAAATCAGCACCACGAGAAACTCTTATTTTCGGAATTTTTTCTCGATTGCGATAAAGTTCAGTTACCGCAGCAACTGCGTAATTAATATGAGAAAGTCCATAGGTGTTTCTAGGTACCGCAAATCGAACAAAATTTAAGATACTTTTTCGTTGTTCTGGCGTTTTCTTATCCCACTCAAACGCAAAAGGTCCTAATTCACAGGCTCTAATTCCGTAATGTCTTAAAAGTTCTATACAGAACCCGACGCCCCCATAATCGTCAATTTTCATATCGGTTCCTTCAAAAAATTTCTCCACATTAATATACACTGCATGTCCACCGGCAGGAAGAACGACGGGGACTCCATTAATTGCCAGTTTTTTTGCAAATTCTCGAACTTGGCCAATCCTCTCAGCCAGATATGGTTCTTTAACAACTTCATATAATCCTACTGCTAAAGCCATAATGTCTCGACCTGATAATCCCCCGTACGAGTCGTTCCCAAATGTAAGGATTTGATTTTCTTTTAATTTGGTACCAATATTCCCGTTAGTCGAGAATTTTTTGTAAAATACTCCTTGATCTCTAAAAAATAAACCCCCGCCTATGTTGGCAAGTCCATCTTTTTTAAAACTTATAGTAAAACCATCAACGTAAGAAAACATCTCTTGAATTATTTTTAAAATGCTAAGTTTATTATACCCTTCTTCGAATTCCTTAATGAAAAAAGCGTTTTCTGCGAATCTGCAAGCATCTAGAAAAAGCGGAATTCCATAGCGATGTGCGATTTCTTTAATCGTCTTAATGTTATTCATTGAAACGGGTTGACCTGCGGCAGTGTTATTAGTAATAGTTAAATATATTAATGGGATGCTATCGGCTCCCTTTTTTTGGATAAAAGATTCCAATTTTTCACTATCCATATTTCCCTTGAAAGGATTTTTAATATCCATTTGATCGTGAGGAAAGTCTTCCAATAAGTTTGCTGAGAATAGATTTATTGGATGTAATCCATTTGCGGCAATATTTGCTTCAGTTGTATCGAAGTGTCCGTTGTTGAGGATGAAGAATTCTTTATTTGGGGTCTTTTCCTTTAGAATTGGAGCAATAGTGGAAAATAACAAATGTTCCGCACAACGACCTTGGGGTACTAAAAACGCGTTAGGGCGAATTAGCTGATGAATTCCCCCGTTAACAAAACCTCCTTCGAACGATGTAAGATATAACTCGTCCATTAATTTTTGTACATTGTTTTCTCCAGAAAGAACCAAGTTTATAGCGTTTTTTGGCTCACTTCCCCTTTCAAAAGTATCTCTAATAGCATCAAGAAGAACATAATATCCTTTGTTACGCCCATAAGATTCATCTCCGTGGAAAAGTGCAGCCCACTGCAAGTCCGTCATAGATGAACTTCCACTATCAGAAAGAAAATCTAATACAAGCATATCTGCTGGAAAAGAAAACATACTGTATTCTGTCTTTTTCAAAGCAACTTCTCTCTGCTCTTTAGAAACTTCTTTGATATTCCTTACAATTAAAGCTCGTTTAGACGGAACTGGAACGTTTAATTCATGCATAGATTTCATAATATTGCCATCAGAATTTTGTTTTAAAGTTATAGTTTATTGTTAAAAATAGAAATCGTACAACATTACTTTTTAATAATTAATAGAAGGTATAAAAATTTTATAACATATTCTTTATTTTTTCTTTTCTCTTAAAACGGAAAGAAATTCAGAATGATTTTAGATTATTTTATTTTTTTTACTATACTTTTACTAATTGTTGCAAATAATTCCTCAACATTTTCACCGCTTTTTGAAGAACATTCAATATAATCAATAAAATTATTATCTTTGGCAAATTTAATGGCTTCTTCTTTGGGAACTGTTCTCATTCCCTCAAGATCGAGCTTGCTTCCAACTAGAAGTATAGGTAATTTTTGATCGTGTATTTCGTTAGCTTCGTTAAAAACAGTTAACCAATCGGTTAGATTTTTAAATGTGATGTATCGAGTTATATCGTACATAAAAATAATTCCGTTAGCTCCCATAACCGCACCAGGTAAGAGAAACCTAAATTTCTTTTCTCCGGCAAAATCCCAAATTTGTAGAGAGATTTTTTTACCATCAAGTTCAAGTTTTTTTATATAAAAGTCCATACCAATCGTTAACTGATATGTTTCTTTAAAAACCCCATTAAGAAAGCGGTGAGTCAAGGTAGTTTTTCCTACGCCCCCGTCCCCGAAGATTGGGACCTTAAATTTTATGGGGTGGGTTTCAGAGCCTGGTTCCTTCATTTTATCTAATTCAATTTGTTTTATTTTTTAAAATTAAGCAAAAGACTAACAACAAAATATATCATTAAGATTATTTGAATGTTTTTCAAAACAAAAATTTATTAATATTTAGTTTATAATGAAACACACGATTTCTCTTAGGATATATTAAATATTAAAAACAGTTTCGGTATTTATTTAGTTTTTATTTCTTGATTTTAAAATTTTAGCCCGTTCACTTAGTATAGTCTTAATTTGTTCCTTATCTCGGGTATACCAATTACGAGACAATGTCCATAAAACTATACCAGGAATTACAAAAATAGTTATTATTACAGCACTAATCTTATAATCCTGTCCGAAAATGGATATAAAAATACCTGCGATTAAAGGCCCCATACCATAGCCTATATTCTCTAAGAATTGATTCCACGAAACAATTTTGCCTTGAGCTTCTGGAAGATTTATTTCTTGTAGGATCGGTGGTTGATTAACCATGTATAAAGAAGATATGGCGTCAGAACTTAAAATTAAAACACCCATTACATATGTTAAAGGAAGCGAAAAGAATAGGACGATGTTTGCTCCTTCTTCAGGCGTTAAAAAAGGCAATGGAACGAAAAACATCAAAACAAATGTAATTGACCCTCCTACTAGAGATAATATTATAAAACCAATTCTTCTGGCATCATTTTTCTCTGCTAACTTATCTGACACTCGAGCGAGTAAAATCTGTCCTATAACGCGTCCAATGACTCCAAAAATAACGACAAATAATCCTGTTATTAGTGGAGAGAGATTATGTGGAGGCGTTTGTAAATAAGGTAGTATGATCATATCCAAACTTCCCATAAATACATTGGTAAAGATTCCCTCAATTAAAGCTGCAATATTTGTGCGAGATAGCATAGTACTACGCATCAATTCTTTATCGATCTTAAAATCATATTCAATCGATCGATCTTTAAGTACATCTCGTAATTCTTTGATTTGTACACCTCTTTTTGGTTCCTTAACATAAAAAAGAAAAATTAAGCCCGAAAGAAGAACCGCAATTCCTATACTTATAAAATATAATCTCCAATACCCAAACTGCATTAAAGCACCAGATATTAGAAAACCAAGCATCATAAAGACGGAGCCAAAAATACCAAAATATCCAAAGAATTTAGAACGATGTTTTAATGGAACAATATCGTTAGATAAGGAAACTATGGCGGGATAACTTCCTCCGGCAAAGAGTGCAAAAATTAGAACAAATATAAAAAAATACCACCATGTCAGTATACCTTGACCGGCAATAGCGAACCCGAGCATAATCATGCAAAAACTTCTGGCAATGGATATGATTAATAAGATTTTTACTCGTGAATACTTATCAATAAGCCTACCAAGGAATAATCCTGACACTGAAGAAGTCCATAGGAGAGTGGTCATTAAAATTCCCATCTCTAACGCGTGATAATCTTCTCCTGGCCAAATTAGCGAAGACAGGGGCACCATTAGAATAATTATCCCTGCAAAGGCTATACTATTAAATCCGTTGAGTAAATATACTGGCCAAATTAATTTATTGTAAGATTGATGAGAATCGTTTAATTCCATTTCTAACTTCAATTCTAAATTCTATAAATTCATAATTATATGGAATGGAAAATGAGAATTCAAATTTTAAATTGATGAAACATTACAACTTTGAGAGTTTTTTATTTTATTAAGGTTTTATTTGATGATCTGAGGGAGTCGCCGCCCCTTCATTTGATTTTAAAATGTTAGCTCTTCCCTTTAATATTTCTCTTATGTTATAAGCATCAGAAGGAAACCATTTTATCGCAAATCCCCATAATATTACTCCGGGAAGAATGCATAGTGCAATTATTAAAATTGTGGATTGAAAATTCATGCTTGTCACAGCTAATAGAATTCCACTTAATAAAGGGCCAACCCCTCTCCCTAAATTTTCCAAGAACTGATTCCATGAAACTATTTGACCTTGTGCTTCTGGCAAATTAATTTCTTGCAATAATGGACTTTGGTTAACCATATAAAGTGAAAAAATAGATCTTGATGAGAAGAACATAATACCCATTAACCAAATTATTGGGAGCGTCATTAAGAAAGCAACATCTTTCCCTTGCTCAATAGTCAAGTGGGGCCAAGGAATAAAAAAGAAAAAAATAAAAGTTAATAGACCCCCAATAATTGCTACAATAATAATTGGTATTCGTATAATAGGCCGCTCTTTAGCTAATTTATCGCTTAACCTTGCTAATAGTAGCTGTCCAATAATTCCTCCCGTTAACCCAAAAGTAATCATAAAAATGCTAGTTGAAAATTCGGAAATATTGTGAGGATCATTTTGGATAAGGTTAAGAATTAAGAAGTTAATAGAGCCCATTAGAATTTGAGTAAATATTCCTTCAATTAAGGCAACAATATTAGTTTTACTTAACATTGTCTTAAGCATAGTCTCCCGATTGATTTTAAAGTCGTAATTGACATCTTTATTTTTAAGAATATGGAACAACTCTTCTTGTTGAGCTCCTCTTTTAGGCTCTTTGTTATGAATTGCAAAAATTAGGGCACAAATTAAAATACCTAATCCAGTACCCCAAAAATACTGTCTCCACAGCCCGTTCTGCACTAGAAAAGCTCCAATCATAAAACCAAAAGTCATAGTAAGAGAGCGAACTATCTCATAAACGCCAAAAAAACGAGAACGAAAAGCTTTAGGGACGATATCGTTAGACAAAGATATTACGGCGGGCCAGCTTAATCCCGCAAACATCCCAAAAATACTTATAAAAACTAAGAAATATATCCAAGCTGACGAGCCACCGCCCTCCAATGCAAATCCAAGCATTACTATCGCAAGCCCCCTAAATATTGATATAATAACGATTATCTTTTTACGAGAGTATTTATCAATTAAGTGTCCAAATACTAATCCTGAAAGCGAAGCAGACCATGATAGCACTGCAATTAATATTCCCATTTCTAATGCGTGAGTTGGCTCAGTTGGCCACATAATTCTTGATATTGGTACGATAAGAAAAATAATCCCGCCCCAGGCAATACTTTGGAACCCATTAAGAAAATAAATAGGCCATAATATGCGATTGTAGCTAATAGAATTTGTTGAGTTATTAGAGTTGATATTTTCCATAAGAACTGAGTTTTTATAATAATATCCCTTATATGGGTTCTAAAATGAGCTTTCTCATATTAAAGTAATGAAATAAAAAATCCAAAATTTTAATTTTTTAATTAGTTTTAATTTTGTTTTTAAAAAGTAGATATATAACTAAACTTAGCAGCGATAATAGGGATAAAAAGAAAAATGCTAAGTTTGCATCTACCGCAGCAATAAAACCACAAAGTATTGGCGCAAAAAAGAATCCAATTCCAATCGCAGTTTCAAAATATATGCTGTATTTTGAAGTGTTATTCGCTATATTCCGAAATACTATTAATTTGAAAGCAAGGGTATAGTAAAAAGAATTAAATATTCCAAACGCACAAAAGAGAATTGCAAAAATGAATAAGTTTTGATTTATTCCCATTAAGAAAAGGGAAAATACGATAAGTAAATTAGATATAGGAATCATTTTTTTGGTGGTTTTTATTTTAAAGTCCATAGATTTTGAAATTGAAATCGTTTGAGTACTCATTCTTAAAAAGAAAAATAGATAGTTAGTAAAGAGAGCGAAATTTAGTATTTCAGATTTAATCGGATAAATTAATCCCATACCTCCAATTAAAAAACCATAGATTCCAATCATTAATAGTGGTAGAAATATAGGAAAAGAAATGTGTTCTCTTTGAGGAACTACTTTTATTCCCCCGTCAATTGGAACGATAATCTCTTTGTCGAAACTTTGAGATGGTTCTTGAATAATTAAAGCCATACTAAAGCCGATAATTGCAATAAATAACGCAAATAAAAACATAATCTGAATATTATCAATATAAAACAAAATAAGGAAACCTAAAGCGTAGCTAAAAATTCCTCCAAAATTCCAAGCTAAACTATACTTTTTCATTAATTTATCCTTTAAGGAGTTATTTTTACGATATTCTTCTGAATTTGATATCGCCGAAAGTGCTCCCATTAAAACTGGCCAAAACAATCCTAAAAATGTTCCATCTAATATTAACAAGAAATAAATTAACAATGGATCTTTTGAGAACTGTAAGATTACTTGAACAAATAAGAAGCCCAATGATGATATAATAATCGTAGGTTTTACGCCAAGCTTTTTCTGTACATTTCTAAAGATTAAAGGCGAAAATAAGTATGCCATGGCAGTTCCAGAAGTAATGAATCCAATTATTTCTGGATTTAAACCTATCTCAATTAAATAAAGTGGAATAGCTAAACCAATCGCCACGCCTGTTGCTACACGCGTAAATGCTAAAAAGAATATTGGAAACACTCTGTAATTATCTGTTTTCATTATATTAATAAGAAGAACTTGTTAACGATAATAAGGAAAGCGAAATCTTGAACTTAAAGTTTATTAAAATAGCTAAAACATGAAGAATATATCTTTTACATAAGTTTCAGAGAAATTGTTAATGACTTTCGGTTTTTAAAAGTAAATAGAAAAAAATAACGATAATTCAAATCAAAAATTTAACGCATTCGTGAAAGAAAAAGAAAAAGAAATTTTTATTTAAATGCTTAGTCACTTTCTAAAAAGCTTTGCATTTCGGTTAACTTTATTAAAAATTTTGGATTTTTCATTTTGATTTTGCGAGCTACAACTTTCTTTATGATATCGCTTTGCGACAGTTTTCCATCGCCAATCTCTTCAAATAACGCTTTCGTCGTTTTCATCATTCCATTCCAACCAAGTTTTTCCTCTGTTAAGTCTTTCTTATCTTTGTTTTCAATTCCCTCAATGGAAACTGTTCCTTTGTTAACAGTTATTAAAGCGGCATACTGACCATCTTTTGGATTTAATAAAATCTTAAAGGTTTCGTCAGCGAATTTCTCTTTAAATTTATCAATTGAATTTAAGGGGTTATAAAGATTAAAAACGCCCTCCGGATATGTTCCTTCTTTAATCTTACCAAGTTTACTTTCTGACATATTTGTCAATTCTCTTTCTGTAATTTTTATCGATATTTAAAGTTATATCAACTCTATGAAATATAAATGTTTTATTGTCCTAAAAAAAAGAAAGTTACTTTATCTTAATAAGAAGTAAGAATATTAGTTTTTATATCACTTGAGTTTGGGCTTTCTTTTTAGAAATAATTTTTTATAAATCTTATTTGTTAGTGGAATAGTTTGAAGAAAATCAGCGTGACGATACTTATCCCCTTGAAGTTTAATCTGCTCTTGCATACTAAATACCTCAACATTATATATATTTCATAGTTTAACATATAAAGTTCGCATATTAAAGAATTAATATTAGAAAGAAATGTTAGAAATTACAGAAAATAAATACTCGTTAATTCTAAATTCGTAAATTTTTTTCGTTAAATTTTCATCAAATTACATGCAATTTATTATTAAATAAAGCATCTAAATAATGCCTAATTAATACAAATAAAAAATTAAATGATTCAAAAAATTTTTAAACAAATATATGTTTAAGTAAACTTAATAATTCATCTAAATAAAAAGTTATTAAAATTTTTGCCCTTTTTTAATAAATAATGCTTGCTGACAATCAATTAATTAAACGGCTTCAAAATGGAACGATTCGTGGAATAATCCTCGATTTTGATGGTACTATCCTCGATATCAGAAAAACGCTTAAGGACGCAATAGAAGAAATATACGAGGAAAAACACATTTCAGCTGACATTGATAGCACAATACAAGAAATAGGGGCTCTAATGGAGACTATTCAAGGACTTCCGCTTCCAAAAATCGTATTGGAGTCTTTTAATTTGTTTAAATACATAGAATCGCTCCAACCACTAACATATTTAAAAAAATTACGAATAGCAACGAAAATTTTCACGCGTTATCTAGAGTACGCGAAAGACGCTTCTTTTTATCCAGAAGCAACGGAATTTATTAATAAATATAAAAAAACTTACGATTTATTTATTGTCTCTCACAACCAGACTAAGAATATAATTCCTCACTTGGAAGAAAAAAAGGTAAAAAGCTTTTTTAAAGGAATTTTTGGAGCAGATCTTCTTCCCGCTCTAAAACCCGACCCAAACGCGTTAAACCCTGTTTTTGAAAGTTATAAATCCTGCAAGTTAAAGGAATTTGTAATGATTGGAGATATGCCTTCAGATATTGAAGCAGGTAGAGAAGCTGGAGTTTGGACTATTGGTGTTGCGAGCGGAGTAAGTAAAAGAGAAATGTTGGCAGAATTTAACCCAAGCTTATTGATTGACTCGTTAGATGAATTAATTAAAATAATTGAAAATAAAGATTTATCAAATTCAAGTACTCAAAAAAAGATTGAGATAAAATCCTAGGAGGATGAAATTAATGGTGCTTAAAGAGGAATATAAAACTTCAGCAGATACAAGTATTATAAAAACTACTGAAGAAAAAGAAAAGGAAGATTTAGAGTTCAAGAAACGACACCAAAACTCGATGTATAACATTTTAAAATATAATCCAATCGATCCATTAAACGACCTCTATCGCCAAGCTATTGACCGATTGAACATTGGAGAAATAGAGGGAAAACTCCAATGGTGGGCGGCATATGTTTATATAAAGTTTTTTGCCCGAATACTCTGGAATTTTAAAGCAGAATATCCTTTAGGCAATTTATTTCCGGATTATGGGGCAGGCATTCTTGTAGGAAGCCACGAGTCTCATTTGGACCCATTCTTCTACGGTGCTGCTTGTCAAAGAAGAATCCATTACATGAGTAAATTGGATAATTTTAAAACTCCTTTAGTAAAAACGCTTTTTACAAATTTAGGAGCTTTCAAAATAGATCGTGAATACCCCGAACAGGGTTGGAACACCGCCAAAGAGATCCTCAGAAGCGGAGACTGGGTAGGAATTTTTCCTGAAGGTACGAGGTCTAGGGCAGAGAATGATTGGGAACTAGGAGAATTTAAAACGGGGGCAGTTCGACTCGCGATTGAAATGGGTGTGCCGATTGTTCCAATGGCAGTGATTGGGTCTAGAAACGCGTTACCAAAAGGTAATTTGGTCATGAAACCAACTCAAGTCAAAGTACGCGTAGGTGATCCGATTTACTACGATAAGTATAATATTGACGATGTTTCTTACGAAGAAATTAAGAGGCTAACAAATGAATTAAGACAGAATGTTCTTGATTTAAGAGAATACGTCATTGTGGACACAAGAAAAAAGAAAAAGGAAGAAGAACTATCGATTGGTTCCCCTGAAGATGCTGAAAAACCCAAAAAGTCAAATTCATTTATGAGATATTTAAAAGATGTAGGAATGGGAACGCTACAACTTGCTGACGACCTCTGGTACTCCTTCATAAAATCGTTAGAAGTATTAGGATTACGCGAACATTTTGCATCACCATCGCAAGCTATCTATGGGTGGGCAGTCCATAATTTAGGCAACTTAATGATACCATATAAAGCAATTGACTTTGAAAAATATATTCCTGATACCGGGGCAGCAATTTTTTGTACCAACCACAATTCTGAGTGGGACGTAATTATGACTGCGACTTGTATGACGTACCATAAAAAACGAATTCTTTACCAAATGGCGAAACAGGGTTTGTTTAAATTCCCAATCGTTAACGCTTGGGTTAGAACCCACCATGCGTTTCCACTAAAAAGGGGGCAACACGATGTCGATTCATATAATTACGCTAAGTATCTCCTTGATAACGGAGAATTGGTTATGATGTACCCCGAAGGAACGACCAATCCCGGGGGTGGTGAACTCCTAGAGGGCCACACAGGTGCTATGCGATTAGCTATTGAAAAGCAGGTACCCATCTTATTAGTAGGAATTACAGGTACAGAAAATACATACCCAAAACACGCTAAGATGTTAAACTTCTATAGAGGGTCTATATTAAAAGCAGGACCCCCATTCATGGAACATAAAAAACATTGGGGCAAACCAATGCCAGATTACGCCGAATTAAAGCGTTTAACAGATAATATGATGGCTCAAATTAAAGATTTGCTTTTATACGATAGCCCAGATGCCTAAACGAGAATAAAAGTGGAACAAATGGAAGCGCCTCTACAAACAGATAAGAAACGGATCAAAGTAGGGATACCAAGAGCACTTCATTTTTATAGATATTTTCCGTTTTGGAAAAAATTACTGGAAGAACTAAACGCTGAAATCATTATAAGTCCTCTTACAAACAAGAAAATCGTCGAAGAGGGCGTAACACACGGATTTGGGGAATTGTGTATTCCAGTCAAGATATATTACGGTCAACTCTTAAAGTTGGTAAGAGATAATCCTGATTTAGACTTCATTTTTGTACCTAGGTATGTTTCGGAAGTAAAAGATTCGTACTTTTGCCCTAAATTTATTTCTTTACCAGACGTAATTAAAATTTTACCTGACATTCCAAAAATTTTAAATTTTGAAGTAAACGTTAAAGAGTTTCCAATATCGACAGCCGCTATTGAACTTGGAAAGCAACTAGGAAAAAGTCAAAGCAAAGCTTTAAATGCTTATAAAGAAGCTCAAAAATATTTCGACGAATATCACGACTTTCTTAGAGAGGGCGCCTCAGTTAACCACGCTTTAAGGTTAGTCGAAAGAAATCGCCCTTTTACCTTACCAAAAAGAAAAAGCCAAGGAGATATACGATTTTTGCTATTAGGGCATAGTTATAACATATTTGATACTTTTATTAACCTCGATTTTCAAAAAAAATTGATAGACCAAGGAGTTAATCACATTACCATCGAAAATCTACCAGAATCTATTTTCGAGAAGCCCGTTATAGTGAACCCAAGAGGGGCAAAATTACAAAATTATTGGAGACACGAAGAGGAAATTATGCAAGCTATTCGATATTTCCTTACGAAAGGACGCGACGAAATAGATGGCGTAATTTTCTTAATCAGCTTCGCGTGCGGACCAGATAGCCTTATCTCTGAACTGATCATGAGAGACATGAAAGTCGTAGGACTTCCCTTTTTGGAGATCATAATGGACGAACACAGCGGTGAAGCCGGATTGCTCACAAGAGTAGAAAGTTTTGTCGAAATGATCCGAAGAAAGAAAAAGGGATTGACAGTCGGGAAAAGAGATAAATTAACGATTAAATCTGCTTAATAAAAAAACCATTGACTACTTTTTATAAGTCATTTTTAAAAATTCAAACGGAAAATATATTAAAATTAAAATATTTCATATGGGGTGATTTTTTGAGTAAACGAGGGAGAATGGGAGGATCTAAAGCTGCAGGACCCGGTGGTAGTTGCAAGTGTCCTAAATGTGGCAAAACTATGAAACATCAAGTGGGCATACCTTGCTCCCAGCAAAATTGTCCAAAATGTGGCACTAAAATGGTTAGAAAATAGGTAGACATTTGTAAGGCTTCAAAATATAAATATTCTCCATTTTTTTTATGTTCATTTTGGAAAATAACATAATAACTTAATTCATAAAGATTAATTTTTTTATTGTGATAAGATAGGTTAATTGATATTTATTTTTTAATTATTAATTTTACTCAGTTTTTTTATTAAAATTATCATACAATTGATAATCTATTTGTATTGGGTAATTTTTTAACTTGGGTAATTTTTTATTTAATCAAGATACTGACTATTAACTTGAGGATTTTTCCAAGAAATGATAATTTCTTTTCCCCAATATGGGCCCCAAAACTCTATTTACAAGCCTTGGTCTAGATGTAGTTATTCCAGATCCAACGAATCGAGAAGCGATTAAGATTGGGATAAAACAATCCTCGAATAGAATCCTTCACTGAAATGATTAAGCGCAAGAAGAGAATGCAAGCTGGAAAAAAGAAAGCGAAAAGAGGCGTGCAATAATCGTTTCGTGCAATAATCCCAACCCTGTGTTTGACATGAGCGAAGAAAAACTAGCAATACATAAAAGAAAAGTAGAAGCGATCTCTGAAATGGTTAGAAATGCGTACGATAACGCGAAGCCGGGGGAATATTTCTCTCTAAAAAAGGCGAGTGTTTCCCACATGGCTCCACAGCCGGATAACCCGGTCTATAGCGACAAGCCGATAGACGTGAGGTCACTTACAGACATTATTGAGATAAACACGGATACAAGGACATGTATTGCAGAAGCAGGGGTTACTTTTGTTAGGCTTGCAAGAGAAACATTAAAGTATGGGCTCGTACCGCAATGCGTTTCCGAGCTCAAGGGAATCACGATAGGCGGGGCAGTAGCAGGATGTTCAGTTGAATCCATGTCTTTCAAGTATGGGGGATTTTTCGATTCCTGTGAAGAAATAGAGATTGTGACAGG
>Ga0114922_10001018_pt1 | contig 26737 bp, 27 predicted proteins | sample AartaG_FD_100975 | JGI IMG/M metagenome (GOLD analysis project Ga0114922, IMG submission 100975) | Deep subsurface microbial communities from Aarhus Bay to uncover new lineages of life (NeLLi) - Aarhus_00045 metaG | ecosystem: Environmental > Aquatic > Marine > Oceanic > Sediment | place... | reverse complement strand
TCCATCTTCCAGGAGATCCATGGCTTGGAATCGGCGGCGTTCCAGTGCTTCTGGGCTTCCGGATGGTCTCATGTGACACCTCCTGCCCGTAGTATAGGACATTAATTATGCAGGTGTCAATAAATGGGAGATAAACCCCAATTCATTAATCCCTTAAAACTTATAGGTATTGTAGCAATGGCAGGTATAAGAGTAAAGTATAACCTGTTCCGGCTGCCTTGATGCATGGCCTCCATGGAGCCCATACCGCAGTAAGTCTTGTAGGAACGTCCCTGAAAAATTATCCTCTCACCGGGAGATTCTGCCGGTCCCGCCAGCATGTTCGCGATCATTACTGTACTGGCTCCGGCCACAATGGCCTTGGTGATATCTCCGGAGAATTTTATGCTGCCATCGGCGATTAGAGGGATTCCTTCTTTCTCTGTTTCCTTAAACACATTGGCTATTGCTGTAATCTGAGGAATGCCCGCACCTGATACAATCCGGGTGGTACAGATCGATCCTGGACCCACTCCCACTTTTACGGCATCAACACCCAGGCGGATAAGGTCAGCAGCAGCTTCCGTTGTGCCGATATTGCCCGCGATGAGGGCCTGGTCAGGAAATTCTTTATAAGTGATCAATCCTTTGAGAAGGTATTTTTCATCCACCATGAGGATTTTTTCGATCTTGTGTTGGTGAAAAAGTTTTTCCGCTTCCTCCAATAATGTACCCAAAGGCACAGTAATCAGATCCGTGGTCATGACTTTATCGATTGTCAGGTTTACAGACTGTGTCATAATGGCCAGCGCATAAGATAGTAAAGAGCAGCAGAAAAAGGTTCAAAATATAGCTGAATTACCCCATATAATATGATAAAATAACATTTATAGAACAAGGGAAGGATATCATGTCATTACGTTTGGGTAATAGAAAACAAATAGGTCTATTTCCACAAAGTTTAGAAGATTATGTTCGATCTGAGGATCCAGTACGTGTCTATGATGCTTTTGTGGAATCGCTTGATTTTTCAGAGCTTGGGATCGAATTGGATCCGGATAAAGTCGGCAATCCGCAATACGATCCCAGAGCGATGCTGAAGCTTTTGATCTATGGGTACTCCTATGGGATTCCCAGTTCCCGGAAACTTGAAAGAGCCATACATCACAATGTATCGTTCATGTGGTTGATGGGTGGATTAAAACCGGATCACAAGACCATAGCCGAGTTCAGGCGAAAAAATAAGCTGGCTCTGAAAAAAGTTTTAAGGCAATGTGCTAGATTATGTATAGAGCTTGATCTGATCGCAGGAAATACGCTTTTTATCGACAGCACAAGGATAAGAGCCAATGCGTCGATTAAGAATTCATGGGACAAGAAAAAATGTGAGAAGCATCTCAGGAAAATAGATAGGCGTATAGAAGAGATCCTTTCTGAGAGTGAGGCTGTAGATGAGAGAGAGGAAGGACAAGGGTCGCTTGTGGAGATGAAAAAAGAGCTTAAGAACAAAGAAACGCTAAGATCTAAAATCAAAAAGATACTGGGGGGTCTTGAGGAAAAAGAGTCCGGATCGATAAATACAACAGATGCAGAATGCGTCAAGGTTAAGAGTATACATGGGTCACATGCGGGCTATTCGGCCCATATCGCTTTAGATAAAAAGAACGGATTGATCGTCAATAGTGATGTAGTAAATGAAAATAATGACTGGAACCAGTTTGCAGGTCAGGTTGAGCAAGCGAACAAAGCGTTGGGAAAGAAATGTAAGACGGCTTGTGCTGATGCCGGTTATGCCAATACCGAAGAATTAGGAAAGATCGACAAACAGAAGATCAAAGTGATCGTTCCTTCCCAGCGCCAGGCATCTAGAAAGGGTCCGCAACCTTTTGATAAAGAAAATTTTCAATACGATAAAGAGAACAACTGTTATATATGCCCGGAAGGACACGTGCTGAGATTTAAACATTATTACAAACGGAAGAAACAATTTTTTTATCAAATAACTAATAAATCTATTTGCTTGAAATGTTGTAACTATGGTCAATGCACGAAATCAAAATACGGAAGGATGATTGCAAGACTGCATAATGAGAAAATGCTGGTGAAGCTTGAGGCCCAATATAATGAGCCGAGCTCTAAAAAGATCTATAAACTTAGGATGCAGATAGCGGAGTTGCCATTCGGTCATATGAAACGGAATTTAGGAGTTCAGGCTTTTCTACTCAGAGGGCTGGATGGAGTCAGATCGGAAATGTCTTTAATATCAAGCTGTTTTAATATCTCAAGAATGATAACGATCTTTGGAGTAGAAGGAGTTATTGAAAAACTTAAAGCATAGACACAAGGGGAAGTGTCTTTTTTTTAGTAAAAATGCGAAATTAGAGTGAAATAAACAAGAAATCTGATTAAAATTTATCAGATAATAGAGTTGCTATCTAAATTTTCACTTGTCACGCTTATCAGCTCTTATATAAGACCAAATGCGACACAGCCTGTTAGCCGGGTTTCAAAGCGAAGGTCCCGGTTGGTTAAAATATCCACAAGCTTATTATTTTCGTCTGCTTGTTTATCTATAGAGAGGTTGCGGTGAATAATCCCCATGCCCCCTTGCTGGGCAAGGGCGATGGCCATTTTAGAGTCTGTGACTGTATCCATAGCCGAACTGATGATGGGAATATTGAGAGAAATATTGCGGCTGAGACGTGCGGTTACATCGGTCTGGTTAAGTGGTATAACTACAGAGGCCCGTACACAATATTTGACAATATCTCGAATAACGGAAAAGAAAGGGAAGAAAAATCCAGAGGATCGACTCGTATTATTGGAAAAAGATCTTGTAAATTATGAGACTTATGCGGGCTTCTTCGCCTTTATCATCATTGCCAAGATAAGATTTCTCGCAGAGTAATACGAATTCAAGGGGGCGGTTAATCCCCCTTTCTTCGGAGATTTTAAATTTCAATGAGAACGGAGTGTCCTCTCTGAGAATGGCGTTTCCTACAAATTCGCCATCCGCATAAAGAAAAATTTTTTGAACTTCTCCCTGTAGTTTTCTCGTTTCTGCAATTCCTTCCAGGACTAATTCTGTCTGCTTTAATGATTGGCGCTTGAGGACAAATCGAACATATGGACCGATTCGATAAAATTCCTTACTCCCTGGGCCCTCTGATACTTCGCGTTTTTTCCAACCAAAAACAAGTTGGAGAGGATTATATGCCGCTTCAGAGATGTCGATCTGGTCAGCAACTTCGCTCCTTTTCAATTTTGGGTGTCCTTTCGTTTTGGAAGTTGTGGAGTTCCCCCCTAAATATCCTAAGGATTGGAGCTGTTTCCGGACATTGTCGGAAATTCCTGTCTTCAATGAAGGGGGTAGACCGGTTTTCTCACACGTTTCTGCGATGAGAGAGCGCATCATCCGTCGTTGCCCGAGCTCTCTATCTACTTGATTGATGGATTCCCGCGGATCTGCTTTTTCGTTGTAAAGTTCTTCGGTTTTTAAAAATGGGTTATATATATATTTCCAGTCGCCCAAAATAATTGCTTTTTTATCACCGAGCTCCGAAATAATAGAGGGTTCCTTAAGGGTTTTACCGCGGATAAGTGGAATGAGGCTCTGCCCATCTATATCTTCGGTTTCGGGCCGAACGCCAGCCAATTCGAGAATGGTTGGGAAAAAATCAAGAGCCCGAACTTTTTGAGAGATTTTCCGTGGAGCAAGGAGATGGGTAGCCCAAAGGACGAAGAAAGTATTGATCTGCTCGGCGTAGACCGTCGTGCCATGCCCTAGCCCCTGATGATCGAACAATTCCTCGCCGTGGTCGGATGTTACAATCACTAGAGTGTTTTGGAGGGCATTATAGGTTTTTAGGCTACTAAGGATGTCTCCAATCTGGCCGTCGACCGTGTTGATGTCCTCATCGTAAATAGCAGTTGTGTAAGTTACATCGTCCCGAGTGAATAAATCGAGAAAACCCATTGCACTTTGTGGCGTGCCCTTAAAAGGCGTATATAAGCCGCGAAAAATCGTCTTTTTGTAGTAGGGTTGATGAACCGTCATAAAATGAAGATAAGCAAAAAACGGTTTATTCGGAAGCAGATCATTTAAACAATCTTTGAATCGAGAGACGATTTTTTCCCCGTCCCAATCATAGGACATAAATTCATAGCGATCGTAGCCCTGGTTGAAATTGAACTCGCTCCTCAACCATGGATTCTCGTTTAAGCCAATCGTCTGAAATCCTGCCGAGTGAAGCTTTTCGGCTAGCGTTGTTAAGCTGTCCGAAAGAAAAGGTCCGTTTTCAGAATGCGCATCTGATGGTTCATCCGAATCAGGATCAAAAGCATGATTGAAGGAGTAGCATTGAATGCCGTGCTTATAGGGATAGAGGCCGGTGAATAAAGAAGCCATCGCTACGGCAGTCTGCGAAGATTGACTGATTACATCAGAAAATAAAACGCCCTCCCTGCAGAGACGGTCAATGATGTCTGATGTTTTACGAAAATAATTATATGTTCCTAAATGATCGCGACGCAAAGAATCAATGACAATGAAGACAACGTTAGGAGGAAGTGAAGCATCGCGATTTGCTTTGGCTAATTCATCGCTATCGAGGTTAGTACCGGCGCAGGGTATGACGATCAGAATCGCGATGAAGATAGCGACAACGAAGTGAAAGAAGGGGTGACTATCTTTAAAGTTTTTTTTAATTGAGAGAAAATTTATTCCCGATATCGAACAGACTAATGACATAAATTCAGAACTTACAGAAACCATCAACAAAATATACCACCTTTATATGATTGAATTTCATAGAAATTTATACAACTAATTATACCAAATTTTCTGGCCGTGTAAATACCCATTTTTAAGTGCGGAATGTAGGATTAAGGCAAAAAAGGAGGGAAATAAGAATTAATTTAAAGTAAATCAGTGTAATGATTCCCAAAAATCAAGACACTTATTTCGGTAAATTAAGGTAGAGCAAAAGATTCCAGAAAAAGCGGCTTCATCAGAGCCTATATAAGCGCCGATCTCGATTCGGTCAATATCTCAGCCTCCCCCTAAAACAGCCTCTTGGGCCTGCAAAGACTCCCACTGCTGTTGAAACTCTTCCGGGCTTTGATATCCTAAAGCTGAATGAACATAAAGTCGATTGTAATCTTCCCTGATTCAGTTCCCGATTCCTTCTCTTGATTCTTCAAAAGAGCTGAACTCATTCAACCAGAGGAGTTCCTCCTTGATCGTCCGTATTACCCGTTTGGTCTCAGCGTTACCCTTGGGGTTGTCATAGGAACAGAAGATTTGCTTGAGGCCCTGGTCTCGGGCTCCCCACGGAAATTCTTCACACAGCGCCCGCTCCAGCGCCTCCTTCCATTCGGCAGGCCTCGCTCTCAAAGATACGTTCCAGCCTACGATCTTATTAGTGAACCAGTCCAGAACCACGATCAGGTAGGACCAACCAAGCCCCGGCAGCATGAACTTGGTCATATCAATGCCCCAAAACTGGTTGGGTCTTGTCGCACGTGGTTTAGACCGCTGAGATGTCCGGACAGCTCTGTAGCGCTTCCGTTGCACCAAAAGCTTGTTCTCTCTCATAAGCCGATAGATCCGTTTGCGGTTGACCGAATATCCCTCCCGGTGATTCAACCAGGCCGTCATCCGCCTGTAGCCCCAAAAATATTCTATTTTGGGTTTGAAAGGTTTTGGGTAGTGGACCATGACTCCCAGCCTGGCATCTGGATCTCCTTTAGGGATGCGGGTTTTATCAAACCGGTTTTTGACTGAGGTCTTCAAGTTATTCTCTTTGACATTGGCTTTAATCGGACAAGAATCCAAAGCAATGGATTTACCTGTAATAACCCCCTCCTCAAGAAGCTGCTGAACCAAGAGGAATCTGATCACTTGGAGTTTGTTATTTGGAGTGGTTCTTAAGAAATGAGAAAATCTTTCCTTCGTGAGAGGATTTTTCCAAGGATCGAAACTTAAGATCTCAGCCATAGCCGGATTGTTTCCTAACTCAAAAGATAAATCTGATAGAGTTGGCAGGCTTCGGAGATTTTTATAGATGAGTGCACAAAGCAAAGAGACTTTTGAAAAAGGAGGCCTGCCTCTTTGAGATTGGTTCCACTGGACGTGTTACAGAAAATTTTTTCATACTGAAAAAGAGGAGGGATATCCTCTGAGCGAAAAAGAGAGAGATTTTTCATGATACCCTCGATTTTTGTGACAGGCGGCCAAAATGAGGTAAGTCAAGGGTATCAAAAAGATCCTGTTTAGGATACTTAACTCATTTATAACAAAATAGATTGAGAGATAAAAAATGAGGGTGTTACAAAAATAAATTATCCTAAACGGTAATTTTCAGGCACTAAAAACTGGCTAAAATGCTCTATTTATAAGAAAATCGCTTGTGTAAGTCGTTGATTTTAAATGAATTAACAATGTTTAGGAAAATGCGAAATTGACACCTTCTAAGTTATTGATATAAAATGAGATAGAATTTTGTGACAGGCTGTAGAAATAGAGTTTAAATAGAATGGGAGATGCATTGTTTTGCTAGGGTGTGTTTTCTCTTGATTATTTTGTCGTTAAGAATTAAAAAAAGAAGTGGGTCTAACTTCGTTGATTTAAAGGATATAAAATGGAAGAAAAAGAAGTCGAATTGATTGATTATCTGAACATTATCTGGAAAAGAAAATGGATTATAATCGTCGGAACTCTTTTGTGTATGATTTTAGTCGGAATTGTGAGTTTCGTTGTAAAGCCGGTCTATGAGGTCGATGCCATCATTCAACCTGGAAAGTTTTTTATTCAGAATCAATCAGGAAATTTTGAGCAAGTGGTGATGGAATCACCGCTACAAATTGCAGATAAAGTGAAACACAGATCTTACAACGTGAAAATTGCGGCCGAACTGAATGTGGGCGTTTCCTATATTCCCGACATAAGAGCAGAAGAAATAAAGGATACCTTGTTAGCCAGAATGTGGATTCACAGTTCTGATGTGGAACTAAGTAAAAAAGTCTTGAATTCCCTTGTGACTTTGATAAAGAGTGAAATTGATGAAAAAATAGATATAGAGATTGCCAGTTATGACTCCAGCATCAGGTCAAATGAAATTGAAAAAGAGAGAAGAATGGAGGAGATTGAAATACTAAAAAAGAAGTTAGGTATCATGCGTTTGCGCAGAAAAGATATAACGGATGAAATGAAAGTTAGTAGGAATAGGATAGAGGACTTGGAAAAGGAGCAGCTAAAAGTTCTAAAAAATGAGGATAAGAGCGAGGCTGTGAGTTTAGGATTGCTCCTTTACTCGAATGAAATACAACAGAGTTATAGAAATTATGATATTTTGAACGAAAAGTTAAGTGAGAAAAAATTAGAGGAGGAAGATGTCAACTCGGTCCTGCAAGGAGAGAATGCGACCATTGCCAAGATCGATAATACGATCGAAAATCTTAAGGAGATAAAGGGTAGGATAGATCATACGAAAGTCATCAAGGAACCCACATCCACTTTTGATCCTATCTCCCCAAACAAGAGTTTGGCGACTTCTCTCGCTTTTGTTTTTGGCCTATTGTTGTTCACCATAATAGCCTTTTTCATGGAGTATATTGAAGTGAAGAAGAAAAAGAGTTAGATTAAGGGGAAAAACCGAAGAAAATATAAATCGGAGAAAAGAGATGCTCGAAGGCAAAACTGTATTGATAACCGGAGGAACAGGTTCTTTTGGAAACGCAGCTCTCAGAACGTTTTTAGACAGCGATATAAAGGATATACGGATATTTAGCCGTGACGAGAAGAAGCAGAATGATATGCGGATTGAGATAAATGATGACAGAGTGAAGTTTTACATCGGGAATGTGAGGGATTTTGAGAGTATCAATTCAGCCATGAATGGGGTTGACATCGTGTTCCATGCGGCGGCGTTGAAGCAGATCCCTTCCTGTGAATTCTATCCCCTAGAAGCCATCAAGACAAATATAATAGGAACGGAAAACATGCTGAATTCTGCCATCGATCACGGCGTGGAAAAGGTGATCGTCCTGAGCACGGATAAGGCGGTTTATCCAATCAATGCCATGGGCATGTCAAAGGCCATGATGGAGAAAATCATGGTTGCCAAGAGCCGGACTGTCAATCAGGAAAACATCATACTGTGTGGCACCCGATACGGGAATGTTATCGGAACCAGAGGATCGATCATTCCTTTGTTTATAAAGCAATTAAAAGAAGGAAAACCTTTAACGATAACCGATCCAACTATGACGAGATTCCTGATGCCTTTGGAGGATGCCATTCATCTGGTCCTGTTTGCTCTCGAGAAAGGAGGTCAGGGCGATATTTTTATCCAGAAGTCACCTGCATGTACGATCGGTGATTTGGCGGCGGCATTGATAAAGATTTTTCGAGTGGGCAGCGAGACGGTTATCATCGGAACTCGGCATGGGGAAAAGCAACATGAAACTTTGCTCACGAGGGAGGAAATGGTGAGGTGCGAAGATTTGGGGCAGTACTTCAGGATTTTCCCGGATGCGAGAGATTTGAACTACAAAAAATATTTTACCGAAGGAGAACAGAAAATCACCGGAGAGGATGATTACAGCTCGTTAAACATAAATCGCCTAAACATACAAGAAATAGAAGATACATTGTTGGGCCTCGATTACATACAACGAGAATTGAAAGGATAACCGGTACAGAGCATGAAGACCATTCTCATCACAGGCGCAGAGGGCTTTATCGGAAAAAATCTGGTCGAAGTCCTAAAAAGGCATGAAGGCCTCGAGATCAAGAAATTTGACATCCAGGATGATATTCATGCATTGGAATCCCTCTTGGAGAATGCCGATTTGATTTTCCACTTGGCGGGGATCAACAGGCCTGAAAAAGTCGAGGATTTCGAGACCGGAAATGTCGGATTGACGGATAAAATTGTCAAACTCTTGGAAAAACTCGACAAGTCCATTCCAATTTTCTTCTCATCTTCGATTCAGGCTGCCCTTGATAATCCTTATGGCAAAAGCAAAAAGGATGCAGAAGATGTTTTAAAAGTATACAGCAAAAAAAACAGGGCCAGGGTCCATATCTTTCGTCTCCCCAATGTTTTTGGTAAGTGGAGCCGACCCAATTACAATTCTGTCGTTGCGACATTATGCCATAACATTTCCCGCAATCTTGAAATCCATATCTCGGACGAGAACAGAGAGCTCGAGCTGGTGTATATCGATGATGTTGTCCGTACATTTCTAACATTGATCCCTGGTGACGGCGAGGATATCGATAAAATCTATTATGAGATCGACCGAGTTTTTCGACTGACGCTCGGAGAGTTAGCCGAAAAAATCTATCGATTGAGAGACATGCGGGAAACGCTGGTTGTTCCTGATTTTGATGATGACTTCATGAGGTGCTTGTACGCCACATATTTGTCGTTTCTGGATCAAAAAGACTTTAAATATGAATTAGAGATGAAGGAAGATCACAGAGGGAATTTGGCTGAAATTCTAAAATCGCATCATTTTGGACAGATTTTTGTGTCCAAGTCTTATAAAGGAGTTATAAGAGGAAATCATTATCATAATACAAAAATCGAAAAATTCTGTGTCGTGAAGGGAAAGGCCATCATCAGACTTCGGAACATTTTTGAGGAAAAAATTCATTCCGTGTATGTGTCCGATGAAAATATGGAAGTTGTGGACATACCTCCAGGCTATACGCACTCCGTCGAAAATTTATCGGATGGAGAAATGATCGTCCTTTTTTGGGCAAACGAGATATTCGATCCTGACAATCCTGACACGTATTTCGAAAAGGTATGAGATGAAAAAAATGAAGGTCATGACAATCCTCGGGACTCGTCCCGAAATAATAAGGCTCTCTGCCGTGATAAAGGCTTGTGACAAGTTTTTCGATCATCTGTTGGTTCATACCGGACAAAATTGGGATTACACCTTAAACGAGGTGTTTTTTAAAGATCTGGATATCAGAAAACCCGATTATTTCCTCGATGTGGCTGGAGAGCATTTAGGCGAGACCATGGGAAATATCATATCGAGGTCGTACGAGATTCTGTCAAAAGAGATGCCCGAGGCTCTTCTTGTTTTGGGAGATACCAACAGCACCTTGAGTACGATTTCTGCAAAACGTCTAAAGATCCCGATTTTCCACATGGAAGCAGGCAACAGGTGTTTTGATCAGAATGTTCCCGAAGAAACAAACAGAAGGATTGTTGATCATATAAGTGATATCAACCTCCCTTATACCGAACACTCCAGGAGATATCTCCTTTTGGAGGGTTTCCGGAGGGATCACATTTTTGTTACAGGCTCTCCGATGGCAGAAGTGTTGTTCCAGCAGAGGGAGAAGATCGATAGAAGTGATGTTCTTGGGAGACTCAAACTGAAAAGAGATAAGTATATTTTAGTGAGCGCTCATCGGGAGGAGAACATGGATGATGAAAGGAATTTCCTGGACTTGGTGAGTGCCCTGAACAAAGTTGCCGAGGAGTTCAAACTCTCGATCGTCTATTCCACACATCCCAGAAGTCTAAAGAGAATTAAGGAGAAGAAGATAAAATTTAATCCGTTGATCAAAAATCTGGAACCCTTCGGATTTCTCGACTATAACAAATTGCAAAAGAATGCTTTTTGTGTGATCTCAGACAGCGGAACGCTCAGCGAAGAATCCTCCATCCTGCGATTCCCTGCCGTCCTTTTCAGAACCAGCACAGAGAGGCCAGAAGTCATGGATAAGGGAACTATGGTCATTGGCGGAATTAAATCCGACCACCTTATTCAGGCTATCCATACGGCAAGAAACACATTTGATGAGTTTTCAGATCGTCCTAATCCTCAGGATTACAAGGATCTCAACGTGTCTTCGAAGGTTGTGAAGATTATTCAGAGTTATACGAAAATTATAAACAAAGTAATTTGGTATAAGTATTGATCTTCAATGAATATTCTGTTTTTGATGATAGCCTTTCCCGATATTGAAAAGAATCCCAATCTCTATTCTGACCTTGCTCGTGAGTTTGAAAAAAACGGTCATAACGTTTATGTCTCCACAATCCTCGAACACAAGTATGAAATGAGGACTTATTACCGTGTGGAGTCTTCCTTTCATGTTTTAAGAGTGGCGACAGGAGATTTGTTCAATGTGGATTTTATCAGGAAAGGGCTCACCACTCTGTCTCTTTCTCAGAAATTCAAAAGGGCGATAAAGAAATATTTTCCAGATGTAAAATTTGATCTCGTTATTTTCCCAACTCCGCCGATCACCTTTTTGAACGTGGTGAAATTCATCAAGAAGAGAGATGGATGCAAATCCTATTTGGTCCTGCGAGATATTTTTCCGCAAAATGCAAGGGATCTAGGATTGATGAAATTCGACTGGCTTTTCCGATATTTCCGGAGGCTGGAAAGAGACCTATATGATAAAGCCGACTATATAGGGTGTATGTCGAACAGGAACATCGAGTACATCATGGAGCACAATGATATCGACAAAGCCAAATGTGAGCTTCTCCTAAATTGGAAAAAAATTAGGGATGTTCCTTCTCAAGATTCGGTGATTTGTAGGAAAAAATATGGATTGAATAACAAGTTTATCGCCATCTTCGCCGGTGTCATAGGAATCGCTCAAGAATTGGAATTTCTTCTGGAACTTGCTAAGTCTTACAAAGACCGGAAAGACATCGCTTTTTTCCTTATTGGGGACGGAAACGCAAAACAAAAACTCAAGGATATCGTACGCAAGGAAAAGCTGTCCAATGTTGTCATAAAAGACAGGATTCCGAGCCGTGAGTTTGCACGCCTAGTGCGAGAATGTGATATCGGGCTCGTCAATTTGAACAGAAGATTTACGATTCCGAATTTTCCTTCAAAAGCCCTCGATTATTTCGAGGCAAGTCTTCCCGTTTTGGCATCGATCGATAAGAATACAGATTACGGTCAATTCTTGGAGGAGGCTGAGGCAGGCCTTTGGTCGATCACAGGAGATCTCGAAACCTATCGTCATAATTTCGAAAAGTTGCTGAACGACCGAGAATATAGACTCGCACTCGGTAAAAATGGCAGGAGGTATCTTGAATCGAATCTCACCGTGGCAAAAACGTACCGGACAATAATGAAGCATTTTATGTGATATGGCTACAAAAACTTTGATTATCGGATTAGACGGAGCCACATTCGATCTCATTTTTCCTTGGGTCGAGCAGGGAAAGCTTCCCAACCTTTCAAAACTCATGAAAGAAGGTGCCTATGGTGAGTTGAAGTCTGTCCCCAACATGATCAGTCCTGCTGCCTGGTCCTCCTTTATGACCGGAAAAAATCCAGGGAAGCATGGCATTTATTTTTTCTTGGAGAGAGTGCCCAGGAGCTATGACAGTCGATTGGTGAATGCATCTGATCGCGAGGGAAAAACCATGTGGGAGTTGCTCAGCGAGGAGGGGCAAAGTGTCGGTGTGATGAATGTCCCGATGAGCTATCCGGTTAAAAAAGTCAACGGTTTCTGGATCAGTGGATTTGATGCTCCGGGTATCGATAGTATCGGAGCCATCTACCCACCGGAGCTTTCGAAAGAGCTGAAAGAAAATTGCGGGAAGTACATCATCGCGGTAGGGATCGACAGCGATGTAAAGTCGAGAAGGATGGACTTGGTCTTGAAGAAGATTCATGATCAGATTGATATGAAAGCACGGGCAGCGTTTTATCTGTTTGACAACTACCCATGTGATCATTTCACTTTTGTGTTTACAGCTACAGACACTGTGCAGCATCACTTTTGGAAATACATCCCAGAGCTAGACGTCCCGCCCCCTTTTCCGGATAAATTTACCAATGCCATCTACAGCGTGTACGAGAGAATGGATGACATCCTCGGCCAGTTCGTCAGTAAAATTGACGAAGATACTGTGATTGTCATCGTCTCTGACCATGGAGGTGGTTTTGCCCAGCATGGGCCGGAATACATCAATCCTCTTTTTGAAAGGCTTGGGCTGCTCCATTTTATTGGGCAGAAGGCTGGTGCCTCTGGCTTGAAAAGATTAAGTTCCCGGTTGGTAGGTCAACTTCTAGCATTAGGCGGCAAGGCTGTAAATCGCAAAGTCAAAGAAAAGTTGGTGCGGATTTTTCCAAAAACAGTGGACAAATTGATTTCGCGTTTGACCTATTCAGATATCGATTGGGCATCGACACAGGCATTCGCAGATTGTGGCCTTTTGTGGCGGCCGGAGATATGGATCAACTTAAAAGGACGGGAACCAGAGGGAACAGTTGAACCTGGGGAGGAATATGAAGGTTTGCGTGAGACACTGATAGAAATTTTTTCTTCTTTAACCGATCCAGATACCGGAGAGAAAGTTGTGGCGCGTGTTGATAAGAGAGAAGATATCTATCATGGTCCCTATGTGGAAAAGGCTGCAGATTTATTGATCACTTGGCGTTTCAATTTTCCCATTTCTGGTCTCTGTTATGAGCACAAAGGAGAAAGAATTGTGCTTGATGATGCAACCATTGGTCAGAGTCATAGCATTGTGACCGGAACCCATCGTCCTAATGGGATCTTTATTGCAAGTGGAAAGCCTCTGCGTAAGGATTTTCGACTCCAGGGAGCAGAGATCATAGATGTTTCGCCGACGATTCTTTATTTGATGGGGGAATCTATTCCAGAAGATATGGATGGCAAGGTTCTTGAGGATGCTTTTGCTGAGGATTATTTGCGCAATAATCCCATAAAACATAAAAGAGAGAGAGGGGAAAAACCCGAAATAAAGGGCCAGCTAAAATATTCGGATAAAGAAGAAAAAATTGTAAAGGAGAGGTTGAAAGGGTTAGGGTATTTAGAATAGGAAACATGGGCAAAAAGTGTGATAACAAAGATTAGATGGAACTAGGTGTGTCGCTTTATATCGTCGCATCCTTAGCAATCCTGGTCTTCGCCGCCGTATCTTTGTATTGGGTCTTTTCAAAAAAGTGGCAACATATCGCTCTTTTTCTGGTGGGAGCTTTTTTGCTCCAGGGTCCACTCCGGGATTATTTTCATAGTGCAAGAGAATTTTATTTGGAGTGGATATCTTACAGATTCGTCAATTTGTTTGCAGGTTCGGTGTGTTTGGCGATTGCTCTGATCATTGTATTCAAATCTCTTCTTCAAGGGAAGTCTCGAGTCAAGATGGTTTTTGTGGAGAAGAATCTGGCCTTTCTATTTTTGCTCAGCCCCTTCTTTTTCGCAAACGGCCTTTTGAGGTATAATGACCCGGTATTGATCGTTGGAGACATTTATAAATGGATTCTGATTCCGTTGATCTATTTCGTGGTGATCAACACTATCCCACACATACAAGCAAATCGAGCCCTGGAAATTATTGCTTTCATCAGTTTTATCTACATGGGATTGGGGGCCCTCTTCTCTGCAAGATACATATTCTTCGAATCCCAGGTGACGAGTTTTGGAGATATCAAGTATCTTTTTCCTCTGGTTTTTTCTTTCCTGCAATTAAATTTGATTAAGGAAAAGAGACGGCTCTATCTCCTGATGTATATATTGAGCATATGTTTGATAATCATCACCAACCGGAGAGCTCTGTGGATAGAAATGGTGCTCGTTCATGTCTTGATTCTGCTTATATTCAGGAAGAGAATTGTTATCACAAAAGCAGCCATTCAGATTTTTGCCGTGATTTGCGCGCTTTTGATCGTTATTTTCAGTGTGCCTTTTACCCGGAGTATCGCCCTGCAAATGATTCCCACTTTGGGACAACGTTTGAGCTCGATCCCCGAAGCAGAACAATCATTGGGGCTTACTTCTGCGAGAATAATGGAAGTCCAGCAGACCTTGGAAGTTATGGGCAGGGATGGTGCCCTGTTGAATTATGGCGTTGGTATGGGTCCGGGTGCTATATTTTTTGCCCCTCATACACTGGTGGTCGAAGAAAAGGCTTATCTTCAGGAGGGATTTCTCCATACCATTCATATAACCCCGATGAATATATTTTTTCGAACAGGTATCATAGGTTTGTTTGCATTTTATTATTTCAGTTATAAAATATTGATTTTGCTGTTCCGAAACCTGAAGAGAGAAAAAGAAAAATTGCAAAATCAGATTCTGTTGGCTACGACGTCCATTTACCTGATAATAGCCTTGATCGATTCGATCAAAGCCTATGGTCTTGTGGGAGACCCTTTGTTCGCTTTTTTGCTGGGCTTAACTGGAATCATGATCAGGTCGGCTCCCGATGAAGAATCGAATCCAACTGATAGCATCCAGGCTGAATATGATTAATGAATAGGGGAGTGATTGATAAAAAAGGAAGGGATGCCGTGATGGCCGGAGAATCGTCACAAGAGAACAATCTCGATATGCCGAACGGATCTGTCGGTACGGTTCGGAGAATTCTAAGGAATCTTACCTCCCTTGTATTTGCCAATCTTTTCGATACTTTTTTACGATTCATAGCCTATGTTTATTTAGCCCGTGTGTTGGGACGCGAAGGATTTGGAATGGCTGCCTTTGCCTTTTCCACCTGGTTCTTTTTCGCCTCGATTTCTGATTTTGGCTTAAGAATGTTTGGGATTCGAGAGGTTGCGAAAAAGAAATACCCCGTTGAAAAATATTTCCGCAATATCATCACTTTGAAGATAGGATTTTCCATCGTTGCCTTCATCGGAATGAGTCTGTTTGTGCTCGTGATCAACCAGGATGCGGTTGTGAAACACATGATTCTAATCTATGGAATTTCGCTGCTTTTCAACACCCTCCTCATCGATTGGGTTTTCCTTGGCCGGGAAGAAATGCATTATGTCGCCATTGCCATCATCATCAGGGGATCTTTGGCATGCATTTTGTTGATCTCGGTCGTGAAGGGCATGGGCCAAATATTGCTGGTTCCCGCGATGGAGAGCTTGTCCTTCTTTTCCGCCACCTTGTTTCTACTTGTTATGTACCGGATAAAAATAGGTTCCATTAAACTAAAGATAGACATTCTCTTTTGGAAAGAGATCCTTCCTCAGAGTTTTCCATTCGGGATATCTTTGATGATGATTCGGGTCCACAGTTTATGTGGGATAATTCTTCTCGGATTGATGGATAGTAATGAAACGGTGGGATTGTTGCGATCGGCCATAATGATTCCCAACCTTTTGAATTTCTTAGGCCTTATATACATGGATTCCATCTTTCCTGTGGTCTCGCGATTTTTTGTGAGTGCCAAGGATAAATTGAAAAAACTCTTGGAATATTCTATCAAGATGTCCATTTCAGTTGGTTTGCCGATTTCGGTAGGGGGGGCCTTTTTGGCGTCATCGATAATCCCCATGTTTTTCGGACCAGAATATAAGGATGCCATTCTGGCCTTTCAAATACTCATCTGGATGCCGTTCCTTGTTTATCTAGGGATCATATACAGAAATTCTTTGGCTGCCTGCAACCAGCAAAAATATTATTCGTTGATTTTAACTTTCCGTGTTCTCACCGCTGTTGTTTTGAGCATCATCTTGATTCCTATGTATTCTCGGAATGGTGTTGCCATCGCCTTAGTCAGTTCAGAATTAATTAATCTATCTTTAAGTTATTTTCTTTTTTATAATAAGATTTACAGGTTGCATTTTATGCGATATTTGGGCAAAACTATTTTGTCTTCCGTGATAATGGCGTTATTTCTAATCTTTTTCGCTAACTTTCATCCTATTGTGAATATTCTCATAGCCGGTGCGCTCTACCTTATCACCATGTTGCTGGTGGGGGGATTCACGAAGGAGGAGTTCTCCATTTTGAAAACACAAGTTTTAAATAGGGAGTTCAAAAGTCATAAGCCGGAATGAATAAAAAACTTCAACTCCTGGTTAAGCGGGGGCTCGACGTTCTCTTCAGCTTTATCGGTCTTGTTGTGTTTTTTGTTTTCATTTTGGCCATAGCTTTGGCGGTCAAGCTGAGTCTCAAGGGACCAGTGTTTTTCAAACATGCTCGACCGGGAAAGGAAGGGAAGATTTTTTACCTTTACAAGTTCAGAACAATGAAAGACTTGAGAGACGAAGACGGGAATCTACTTCCCGATGAGGCCAGATTGACCAGATTAGGAAAATTTATGCGGAGGCTGAGTTTAGACGAGCTCCCTGAGTTATGGAATGTTTTGAAAGGGGATATGAGCCTTGTGGGCCCCCGGCCTTTGGTTATTCAGTATTTGGACAGATACACTCCCGAACAGGCGCGCAGACATGAAGTCACACCCGGTATCACTGGTTGGGCTCAAATAAACGGAAGGAATGCGTTAACCTGGGAAAAAAAATTTGAATATGATGCGTGGTATATTGACAACTGGAGTCTTTTGCTGGATATCAAGATTATTTTTATATCCATATGGAAAGTCATTAAAGGAGAAGGAATAAATCAGCCGGGTTTTGCCACAGCGGAGGAATTCATGGGCAGCGATTCGAATGAGAAGGAGTACCGGAACAAAGCCCGAGAGGAAATCCCATGAGTCTGAACATTTCTATTGAAAAACAGGCTGTAAAAGTGATAAAAATTCAAGGAGAGATCGGTATTTTTACCGGCACTTATCAATAATGTTGACATATGTAAGCAAGTTCAAGCACCTGGGTGCAAACGTTAAGATTTTCCCTCTCGTTAAAATCATCAAACCGGAGGTGGTGGAGATAGGAGAGGGAAGTCAGCTCGATGATTTCATCTTTATCAATGGGGGGAAAGGAATAAAGATAGGGAAATTCAATCATTTTGCAACGTTTGTCAGCGTCATCGGCGGGGGAGAGCTTATCACGGGAGATTACGTGGGAATAGCCACAGGAAGTCGAATCATTACCGGAACCCATCATTATAAGGGAGGCCGGAGGATTTCGCCGCTGATTCCCGAAGATGAACAGTATGTTGTCCGGGGCAGAATCGTCTTGGAGAAAGATGTGTTTATTGGGGCAAATGTCGTGATTCATCCCGATGTTACTGTCGGGGAGGGAGCTATTGTCGGGAGCTGCTCTTTGGTTTTGAAGGATATCGAGCCATGGACGATTAATGTCGGGTCACCGACTCATGTTGTGGGCACCCGCCCAAGGATCATTAAAGGGGAATAACATGTTCCCATACTGGAGTTTTATCCCGAGGAGGCGGTGAAAACGAATGTGCTCGGGACAAAGGTGGTGGCAGAATTATCTGTGCGGCATGGCATCGAAAAGTTCATCTTTATTTCAACAGATAAAGCTGTCAATCCGACAAGCGTGATGGGGGCAACCAAACGAGCAGGTGAGGAGCTTCTGAAAGCTCTGAACCAGCAAAATAAGACCAAATTTATATCCGTAAGGTTTGGCAATGTATTGGGTAGCAGAGGAAGTGTGGTTCCTTTGTTCATGGAGCAAATAAAAAAAAGAAGCGCTGTGACGGTGACCCATCCGGAGATGAAAAGATATTTCATGATCATTTCAGAGGCCGTTCTCCTTGTGCTCGAAGCGTCAGCTCTTGGCGAGGGGGGCGAAGTTTTTGTTTTGGATATGGGAGAACCCGTCAAAATTATTGATTTGGCCAAAGAAATGATACGTTTAAGCGGCCTAGAACCCGATAAGGATATCCCTATTGTCATCGGCAATATAAGGCCTGGAGAAAAATTGTTTGAAGAGGTTTTGAGTGCAGAGGAAGGAGCTGAACCTACAGCCTACGAAAAAGTGCTCAAAGTCAATAGCCCCGACGTGTTCGACTCTGACGCATTGATAAAAAAAATAGAAATTCTCATCAAACTGAGTTATCAGCTTCACAAAAAACACGAAATCATGGAATTGTTGAAGGAAATTGTCCCCCAATACAATCCAATGAAATATGATATGACCATCAGGAATTGGTGATAAAGTCATCCCATTCGGGTAGCGGATTTATTCAGAAAACCGTTTTAGAAAAATATAGATTGCAATTGGCTCGTCAATTGCTAAAATCAATAATAGAATGGATAGAAGGAGAAAAAGCCGCTCAATTTTTTTGTTCATTGCCCTTGTTTTCACGTGTGCTCTTATCTTTTTTTATATAAAATATGTCCCCCTCGTTAGGTCCTTTCAGCTGATATTGCTTCCTGTTTTGCTGCTGATCCTATTTTTCACTGCATTAAATATCCGTTGGGGAATAATCGGTTTTGTTTTTTTATTTCCACTCATAAACAATCTTCCCTATTTTTTCAATATATTTGAGAATATCCCTCATTCTCCCATGGCTTTGGTCTTATTCTTGTTTTTCTTTCTCGGATGGCTTATCCATAACATCCTGTTTGAGTCAGAACCATTTCTCAGGCATCCCATATTCAAGCCTTTGACACTTTTCTCTCTTCTCATTCTCGTTTCGGCTATCATCACTTTTTTTAGGTATGCAAACTTTTTCCCTTTTTTGAGTGATCATATTTATGAGCTTTCGACCAATGTCAACGGAGTAACGAGTAGTGGGGCGATAATGAGTTCGGTTTTCAATTCCCTGAATTACCTGTCAGGATTTGCTTTCTTTTTATCCTCATCAACACCATAAAATCGAAGGAATTTGTGCAGAAATTGCAGTGGGTACTGCTTTTGAGCACCATGGTGTCTCTCCTTTTCGGATTTTATCAGCATTTTTATAATCCAAGTTTCGGGAATACGCCCCTGATGGTCAATCACAATATTATCAATGATACATTTAAAGATGCCAATTCATTTGGGGCCTTCTTAGCCATCGTTATCCCTTTGCTCCTGGGCATGGCCCTTGCGCTTAAAAAGCTAGTAAAAGTGGCAAGTGCTGTACTGGTATTTAGCTCGTTCTTGATTCTTCCCTATACCGATCATTGAGTGGATTAGTGGGAATGTCGGTCTCTTTTATTGTGTTTCTATTGTTGCTGTTGAAATTGGCTGTGGACATGAAAAAAACCCATCCAAGTACTTTTTGGAAAATAGTGACCAGCACAGGAATTTTGTTGATACTCACTTTTGTCGTCGTGACGAGTACGACAATATCCAAGGACTCCAACCTTTTTAGAAAAATGAAAAACAGGATTTCCTACTTAGAAAAAAGGGGGGATTGGGATTATTTCACCAGCAGTCGGTTATCCTATTTTTGGGAGATGGCCATCGAGATGACGTGTGAATATCCTTTTTCGGGTGTTGGGATTGGCTCTTATATCATCGAACTCCCCAATTACTCTGAGTTGCACCAAAAAACCGTAACAAAAACGGATTCTGCGGAAAATTATTTTCTTCAAGTGAGCTCGGAACTAGGGATTGTTGGTCTTTTATTCTCCCTCTGGATTTTCTGGGAGATCATCAAGCAGATAATAAAGAGCTACAAACTAAATAAACCGGAAAACGTGTTGAAGTTTGTTTTGATCGGGCTATCGGCCGGTATCGTTTCATTTTTCATCAACCTACAGGTCCATACCTATATCGGAAGTTTCGAGATCAAATATGCCTTTTGGCTTTTGGTGGCACTCATTTTCTGTCTGGGTGATGTAGAAACGAAACAAGAAGGAAGACGTTTTTTCCACAGATATCAGAAAATAGTGGGCATCATATGCCTCATTGTGTTTGGCGCTTTTCAACTTTGGCATTCGACGCACTCTCTGTCATTGAAAAGCAGAACCGAGAAATTGAATCTTATGCATAATTTCGGCCTGAGTGGGACGGAAAAAACGCCGGAAGGCAGAGAATTCAATTGGACAGGGGATTACGGAGGCATAATGACAATCGTGAAAGCTCCCATCGTCGAAATTCCGATGCTCGCCTCCCATCCAGATATCCAGGAAAATCCTGTTACGGTGAGGATATATCTGGTTAAGGATCTGTTTAAAGAGAAAAGATTGCTGGACGAAATAAAAATAAGTACGACCGGATGGGTGCACCATCATTTTTTCATTACCGATGAAGTTGACACCAAGGTCATATTATTGTTTAAAGTCTGCAGGACATGGAATCCTCAGAAAGCTCTGGGAATACAAGATCCGAGGAATCTGGGGATAGCCATCGGAAAGATCCAATTCAGGAACGAAAATATCCATTCGTCTTTCTAAGTATCGGGCGAATCGGGTGAAATTTTATGCCATATTGTCTGTTTTTTGTTCCAAAAGTGTTTTTTACGGGTTGTGTGAATCGGGTGAGTCAGAGCTCAGTTTGGTCAGCGTCTTATTTTGGCCGTCATAATACCATAAGCCCTTTGTCTCGAAGTTACACACCAAGCATGTATCTGTTCCTACTCCATTGAGATCAGCCCTTACCATGAAGAGAGGGCTCCAATCACTAAGTTTTGCCCATTTTGGCGATGAATTGTGGTCATAAAGCCATAATCCCAAAGAATCAAAATCCGCTGCGAACTCTTCTTGACCGGTCATTTCTGTGGTTCCATCAGGGTCAAAGGATTCACAAAAAGCTTCATCCCAAGTCGGATTATCGGGAGTGAGCCGAACCCATTTTCCAGGTCAGCCGCTGCTGTAGTCCCACATCCATAATCCATCAACAGTGTTAAACTGGACGACCAGATCATAATCTGTTCCCCCTACGATGCGAGCCATGATAAGGTCTACGACGAAATCCCCTGTAATTTTATGCCAGTTGGGAGAGGAATCGTGTTGGTAAATCCACAGTCCGAGCGTTTCGAAATCAAAGGCCATCTTCGTTGCCGCATCTCCGGCCCCCACATGCCCTGCACCATGGTCCCCGCCGATGTTATTGGGGCTCAATTTGTTTCAAGTCGGATTGTTAGGAGGCCAAGAGCAGACATACAGGCCCCCGGCCCCAAAATCGTAGCAGATTTCCTCGGGTCCGACCATCCAAAAATCAGATTGGAGTGTGTAATCGGGATTCCAGCCCGATAGCCGCGTCCAGGCTTTGGATTCATAATCATACCGCCATACACCGATCTCGCCAAAATCGACATGTAGCTCGTCTGCACCGTCGCCGTCGTCGTCCACAGCAGATGCCTTTTCTGCATCGCATGAGCTGATTTTGGTCCACATGTTGGGGTAATTCCATCACCAAAGGCCCAATGTTCCAAAGTCCGCCACAATTTCGTAGTCTCCTGGGATAAACTGAATGCCAATTATCCAGTCTGGATTATCAGAAGTGATTCTTCGCCATTTGGTTGTGATATCATAAATCCAAATGCCCAGGTTACCAAAATCACAGACCAATTCGTGATTCATGTCGCCGTCCCCGATATCTTGAGCAACGACTCCTCGATACCAGACTGCGGTGGTGGGATAGAGAATTCGAACATCCTTGGAATCAGTGAATCCCCCTTTTTCCTGTGTGAAGCTGAGCAAAGAGATCAATACAATGATAACGGTGAGGCACAAAAAGACAGGTAAATATTTTTTCTTCATTTCAGTCCACTTTTTTCGTAGAAAAGGTTGTCCTTTTGTAGAATAAATCTGAGCCCAACTTTTTTTCAGATTCTTTTTAGAAAGTGAATCCGCGATCGGGGGAATCAGGGCTTAGCTTGGTCCATGTTCCAGTTTGCCCGTCATAGTACCACAGACCTTCGGTGCCAAAGTCACAGACCAAACACGTGTCTACGCCAACTCCGTTGAGGTCGGCTCGAACCATAAATTGGGGGCTCCACTCATTGATTTTTATCCATTTAATAGGCGCGTAGTGGTCGTATAGCCATAAACCAAGAGTGTTAAAGTCTGCGGCAAACTCTTCCTCTCCGGTAAGCTCCATAACACCATCAGGGTCAAAGGGTTCACAAAAGGCTTCATCCCAAGTCGGGTCATCCGGAGAGAGTCGCGTCCATTGTCCGGGCCACGCACCGTTATAATCCCACATCCATAATCCAGCAATCGTGTTAAACTGGACGATTAAATCATAATCTGTTCCGGTTACAACGTGAGCTTTTATCAAATCAACAACAAAATCCCCCGTGATTTGATGCCAATTGGGAGTGGAATCGTATTGATAGATCCAAAAGCCTATATCCTCAAAGTCAAAGGCTATTTCATCTGCTATATCTCCAGCTCCCATATCGCCTGCAGCATTGTCTGCGCCTATGTTGTTTGGGCTCAGCTTGCGCCAAGTGGGATATTCGGGAGGCCACCAGTTGATCCAGAGACCCCCTGCGCCGAAATCATAGCAGATTTCCCCGATTCCTGTTGTCCATGAATCAGACTGCTGGGTAACATCTGGATTCCAACCCGTTAGGAGTGTCCACCCTTGTAAAGCGATATCGTATCTCCAAATGCCGATCTCTCCAAAATCTGCGTGAAGTTCGTCTATTCCATCGCCATCGTCGTCCACTGCGTATCCGTTTTCGGCATCATCAGGGCTGATTCTGATCCAGGTATTAGGATAATCCCATATCCATAAACCATCGGTCCCGAAATCAGCAACGATTTCATAACTGCCAGAGGTGAGTTGGATCCCGATTATCCAGTCCGGATTCTCCGGTGCGATTTGCTGCCACTTCGTCGATGTGCCATAAACCCAGATACCCATGTCACCGAAGTCACAGACCATTTCATGGTTTGCATCCCCATCTCCGATATCTGCGGCCACCACTCCTCTATACCAGATAGAAGTGGTAGGGTAGGAAGGATCTGGGTTTTTTAATTCTGTGATTTTGAAATCTTCCTGGGTAAAGCTGGCCAGGGAAACGAACAATGTGACAATAAAAATACCCAAAATGATCGCCATGTGCTTTCTTTTCATGTTACCTCCTTCTCGTCATGTGGTTTTTTATCCTCTTCATCTCCATTGCCTCTCACGGGGAATCGGTTGAACTTTATTTAATCGGGGTTGAAAGAAAGAAAAACTCCTACCCTTGATAATACTATAAATTTCTTAGTATTGTATTATATCCAGCTGATTTTATGATTTTTGCTTCTCTTCCTCCTAACTTTGGTTCAATTCATGAATTTTGAAATAATCCTTATCCATCGGGAGAATCGGGGCTGAGTTTCATCCAAGAGTCAAACAAACCGTCGTAGATCCAAAGACCGTTCGCACCAAAATCGCAGATTAGAATGTCATTCACTCCATCACCGTATAAATCTGACCTCACCATGAAGGAGGGACTCCAGGTGCGAATTCGTCTCCAATGTGGCGTGCCCGCAAAGTTGTACAGCCAAAGGCCGAGAGTTCCAAAGTCAACAGCGAGTTCTTCATCGCCCGAGGTCTCTGAGAGACCATCCGGATCAAAGGGTTCACAAAAAGCCTCGTCACCGGTCGGATTATCGGGAGAGAGCCGCGTCCAAGTTCCTGGCCAGCCGGAGTAATTCCAATACCACAAACCATTGACAAAGTTGAAACAAGTCACTATTTCATAGTCAGGAGCCCCCACAAATCGTACAGCTCTCATATCCCAGGGACTATCACCCGTGATCTTGTGCCACGTGCGTCCGGGAAAAAGTCCTTCCTCACAAACCCAAATGCCAAGGTTCATAAAATCGATAACCAATTCTTCAGAGTCGTCCCCGACGCCGACATCAGCCGATGCGTTATCACTGCCTATGCTATCCGGAGATAGTCTCGTCCAGTGTTTACCTAGTACGTCCAAGTATACGTTCCATAAACCCGAGGTAAAACTCCACGCTCCCTCTTCCCAGCCGGTATCCCAGAGATCGCTCCTTAAAAAAGACGAATACGGATTATCCCCTGTCAACTTCGACCATGATGTGGTGTCGTCATCATATCTCCAGATTCCCAAGCTGCCAAAGTCGACTTGAATTTCGTCATGGCCGTCACCATCATCGTCTAAAGCAAGCATGCTTTCTGGATTATCCGGAGAGATTTTAAGCCATGTGCCTGGATAGCCTGTGTAATTCCACCACCACACACCCATGCTCCCGAAATCTGCAACTATCTCATAATCTGCCGCCCAGAATTGAACACCGATTATGGTTTCAGGATTATCGGAAGTCAATTTGTGCCATCCTGTCCCAGAGTCGTATAACCAGATTCCCAAGCTGCCGAAGTCGCAAACAAGTTCGTGGTTTGAGTCCCCATCTCCGATATCTGCGGAAATGACACCTCTGTAATTATATGTTGTTGTAGGGTAATTGGCATCAAATTCTTTGCTGTCACTTACCTTGTCTTCCTGGGTGAAGCTGATCAGGGAGACAAAAGCAAGGAGTAGAAAGCAGCTAAAAGCGATTTTAAAATACTTTTTTCTCATTTTCCCTCTCTTTCTAATTTTTGTTTTTCTCTAAAATGCCTTAAAAAATATTTTTTAAATTTCTTGTTATCACTTCCTTCTGGCTATAGTTATTATTATTTGTGTGCAAAATCACACAATAATTCTTCGAGATCGGAAACGTGAGAAGTGCCCCGTTTTTGAACTTCTCTTCCTTCTCTCTTGTCACCTTGTACTTACATGGATTTTTATACCTTATTAAAACCTGTGTTGTCAACAGTTTTTATGATTTTAAGATGGACATAAAATGCCCTTCGATCCCTGAAGCAACACCGATAAGAAAAATCGATGATATGTCTTCGGGAATATCAGCGTGTTATTGATAACTCTAGAGTGTGCGGGTTAAAGTCTGTCAGAATGACAATATACGTATCCTTGTTTTTCGTCTCGATAAAAAAGTCTATCTTTTTTCCATCGAGCAGAACCATTAAATTTTTCCCCAACTTCTTTTTCTCATTGTCTTCGACAAACCAAGGATTGAGAATTCTTAGCGTTCCTTTTTCGGAGAAATTGCTGTTGTAGCTCAGGGAGAGCTGGCCTTCGCTTTCGTCAAAGCTATATTCATAGGTCACAAAAATATCATTAGCCGGCTGGTAGACATGGATTTGCCCAGATTCCTTCCCCAGCTTTGGCTCGATGCTAAGATGATTATGTCTCAGATTGATCCCGAAATATCCTTCAAACAGGGCTTTTCCCATACTCCCCGCACTGCCGGCATAAAAGTCGCTGCCCAGGCCGACTCCTTCTTTGTTGTCCCACTCGAAAAATCCTCTGTTGCCCAAATTTTTTTGGATGATTTCCAGCCATTTTTCTTTGGCTGTTTGGCTGAAACCGTGCTGGAACATGGCATAAATCAACCGAGCGCCGAACCAATCCCACTGGGCTCCGTTCTGGTATTCATAGGGGTCGTCCAGCAGCGGATGCCTGAAAAAATTTTTTGGGTAGGGTGGAAGGAGAGTTCCGCTTATGGTGGAGACATCATAGGTTTCCTGCCGCTTCAACGCCTCTTGGATGATTCTTCGGCTTTTCTCGGCATCGGCAAGACCGGAGTTGACAGCGTGCGTGTTTCCCCCCATGGCGAACATGTCCTCTTCATCGAAATCATGGCGGAGAGAATCCAGATGCTCGTGGACTTTGTAAAAACCTTTATCCTCCTGCCATAACCATTTATTGGCGTTGTCCTTAATCGATCTGGCTTTTTCTTGCCAGAAGATCCCTCTATTCCTCTCGCCAAGAGCATCCCACATTTCTGCCAGGTTCAGGCAGGCCTCGTAGAACATGCACTGGTCATAGATGTCGGCTGTCCAGTGAGTTCTGTCGTCCACGTAGATGGCCTTCTGGTCGCTGTCTACAAGATCCACATCTCCCCAATCTGCAGTGTGGGCGCCTGTAACGAGGCCGAACTCTTCGTTCCAGCGGGATTTGCAAACAAACTCCAATGCTTTATCTAACCTATCGATGATTCTGATCCAATCGATCGACTTTTCCAACCATTGGGGTCCCAACAGGTTGAATATTTGGAAAGCTGCCTGAACAGCACTGGACTCTTGATCGGTTTCGGTCGTGTTTTTGTCCGATTTTCCTCGAGAATCGATCCAATCCTCCAAGGATCCGTTTTCTTTT
>Ga0114922_10001017_pt1 | contig 26752 bp, 18 predicted proteins | sample AartaG_FD_100975 | JGI IMG/M metagenome (GOLD analysis project Ga0114922, IMG submission 100975) | Deep subsurface microbial communities from Aarhus Bay to uncover new lineages of life (NeLLi) - Aarhus_00045 metaG | ecosystem: Environmental > Aquatic > Marine > Oceanic > Sediment | place... | reverse complement strand
TACAAGAGCTTACATTATATTCAAGTCTATACGCATGTCAACCCAAAAATCAACATAAGTACAAGAATTAACAATGAGTTATGATATTTTTTTGACAAAAAACACTTTTGACGCTGGCATCAGAATTAGGCTGTTTTGAATGGTTTTGTGATAGGAAGAGCGGTGAAAAAAACGCGATTCTATTGCCTCAGTTCCGCAGGATTTTACGAGAAGGTATCGGTGCGCACAGTGCGCACCGACAAATTTAACACTTTTTGAAAGGAGAAAATGATGAGAACTACAACAATTTCAGCAATTTTGGTCTTGGCTTTGGCCTCTGTGGCAAGCGCAGCTCCATTTACATACTTGACTATTAATGGCGAGGCACTTGACACGATTACGCTGAAAACAGGCCAGGTGTGTACGGTGGGAGTCGTATCTACCACCTCCACTCCGTACGAGGCCAATGTCGGTTTTGATGACCGTGTTGTGCTCGGCATCTTTGACCAACCGCGGGTGACGCGGCTGGCGGGTGACCAGGCCAGTATAACAGAAGTTGACAAAACGACCTTTTACGGCTATCGTTGTATTGCCGAGGGATATTTAATGACTCCATCACCCGGAGTCCATTTCACCATTAAATATCGACCGAATCAGGTTGGTGAAACGGACATAAAACTTTACAGTTACGGTTTGTCTACATTGATAGATTCGATACACGTCACGATTGTACCCGGCGATATGGGCACAGCCTTCACCTACCAGGGCAGGATGATGGAGGATGGCAATCCGGCCGATGGACTACATGACTTTCAGTTCAGCCTATACAATGATGCCAACACTTTAATCGGCAATCAGGTAGGAAACACGATTGATATAAACGACCTTGATGTGATTGACGGCTACTTCACAGTGGAGCTGGATTTCAACAGCCCATCCGCCTTTAACGGCTATGCACGCTGGCTCCAGATTGATGTGCGGCCGGGTGACAGTAATGATGTAAGCGATTATGTTGCCTTAAGCCCGCGTCAGGAGGTTACGCCGGTGCCGTATGCGCTGTTCGCGCTGGATAGCCCCAGCGGTGCAGGAGTCTGGACTGCCGACGGGAACGACATCTACAACACGAACACTGGTAACGTCGGTATCGCGACAACCACTCCACGGGCATCGCTTGAGGTGACCAATACCGGCAGCTCACATGCAATTTGGGCCTCTACGAGCTATATACCCGTCTACGCCCATCGAACCAGTACTGGTGGAACATGGCCTGCGGTGGCAGGCGACTGCAACTCGGAGGCAAGCAGCGCTTCCGGGGTACGAGGTAGAATCCTCAGCACCACTCCAGGTTCTCTGGGGGCTGGTGTGTACGGCTACAACTACGGGACAGGCAGCAATGGCGTCGGTGTACGAGGTCACCATGCTGGCAGCGGTTATGCGGGATATTTCACCGGCGGGAAGAATTACTTCCAAGGAAATGTCGGCATCGATGAGACTTCGCCCCTCACTAAACTGCATGTTCAAGGAACTGACCGGACCCTTCCTGTCGTCGCTTTGTGGGGCGATGAAATCATAGCCGAGGACTATACCGCCACCCTGGGATTATACAGCGATGATAGAGCCAGCCACGGTTCATGTATCACCTTGGGGGAATTTGAAGATGCCACAGCCACACTGAAGAATAAATGGGGTATTTATCGCATGACGGGACCATCTTCGGCTTTGCAGTTCTCATTCGGGACGGAACGAAATTTTACCGCCAATCCCACGCTTTTGACAATTACTGCCGGCGGCAATGTCGGCATCGGGATAATAAATCCCACTGCGAAGCTGGATGTGAAGAGTCCGGGTACCGGCGAGGATGTCATAAGTGCCCATTCTTCGACCGGCAGTGAGATGTTTCTGGTTACCGAAGATGGGTTGGGGAACGGAAAGGTGTTTGTTCGAAATGCTTCAGGAGAGACGAAGGTTCAGCTTGCTACGTATGGCTACAGCCTGTTCAAAGGCGGTAACGTCGGTATCGGGGATGTTGGGGTTCCACTGGAGAAACTGGTTGTGAGGGGAAATATATTAGTGAAGAGTGAAAGTACAGGTTCGGATGTGCTCGAACTGGGGGAGGGCCTGGACTATGCTGAGGGTTTTGACGTTACGGAAGAAGCGGACATCGAGTCTGGTACGGTATTAGTGATAGATTCTGATAATCCGGGCAAGCTGACAGTGAGCAGTTCGCCATACGATAGCAAAGTTGCGGGTATCGTGGCCGGTGCCAAAGGAATAGGTTCCGGTGTGCGTCTTGGAGTCGGTCAGTTTGATTACGACGTTGCGCTTGCGGGACGGGTGTTCTGCAATGTAGATGCGACAGAAGCGGCAGTGCAGGCGGGCGATTTGCTAACCACCTCTGCCGTCCCTGGCTATGCTATGAAAGCAACAGATTATGACCGTGCTCGCGGCGCCATTTTAGGAAAAGCAATGGAAAGTCTTGAAAAAGGTCAAAAAGGACAAATATTAGTGCTTGTAACTCTGCAATAGAGAGAAAATGAGGATTATTATGAAAAAGTTAACGATTACAATTCTGATTGCCTCCTTTGCGGTGATGGTTTTGATATCGCCGGTCCAGGCTCAGATTGCAACTACGGACGAGGCGCTGACCGTAGCGAACAACTGGATTAACACAATCATCCGGAAAAAGGGAAGCTGGGGCGAAGCAGACAGCGCCTACGTAGACAGTATCCGGGAATTCAAACGCGGCGAGCGGGTGCTGGGTTATTTCTGCCGGGTACAGCCCAAAGGATACATCATTGTCTCTCTGAGAAAGGAGCTTGCTCCGGTGAAGGCGTGCTCGGCGACCGGAGATATCAATCCGGAGTGCGATGACGGGGTGGTTAAGTATGTGAGAGACTGTATGGAGCGCATCCTCAATAAGATAGAGAAAGAGGTTGGGCCGGTTCGCTCTGCCCGGACGGACGACGTGAGCAAGATTTGTGATATCAATTACCGCAGCGTGTGGGCGGAGCTGGAAAAAGATGAGGAGGAATTTGAAAAGGGGCTGGGGTCCGGTGTGATCGCGATGAACTACCAGGCAGGCGACTGGTTACTTACTACGGCCTGGACACAAGGAGACCCCTATAACCAACACTGTCCGGCGCCGCCATCAGGTGATGACTGTAACGATGCCCACTGTGCGGTGGGTTGTGTGGTCACTGCCGCTGCTCAGGTTATGCGTTACTGGCACTGGCCTCCTTACGGGGTAGGCTATCCTTACAACGACGCCTATGACTGGGTTCATATGGCTAACTCGTACATATGGGACAATACGGATAACAGGTGGGAGGACGAAAATGGGAATCCCCTAAGTCAGGCCCATATTGACGCTGTGGCTAATCTGTGCGCCGAGATTGGCCTCGCAGTGGACATGGATTACTGTTCAGGCAAGGGATGTGCGTCAGGTGTCCCCACCGAAGACATGGAGGGTGTGTACGAAGCACCGTATCTCTACTCTTACTCCTGCTGCAGGCTGGACCGGGACGATGATTACACTGCTGAAGGATGGTTCAATGAAATAAAGATACAACTCAACAATAACCAGCCAATCCAGTATAGAGTTCCAGGTCATTCGGTTGTAGTGGATGGGTGGCAGGTAGTCGGCGGACAACGGCAGTACCACATCAACTGCGGCTGGGCCGGCGGGCACCCCGAGAAGCCGTGTTGGAGCGGCTACACGAATACCAATACCTGGTATGTTCTGGATGCCATCCCATGCAGCGACCCGGACGAAGAGTTCATGCTCGCGAACATATTTCCGGTTACGTCTGTCCGACACGCCATAGCAGGAATATATCCCAGAGTAGAAGAGTTCAATTTCCGGTATTTTAACCAGGATGCTACTGGGAGCAGCGCCCTCTTTGAGCCGGGTCAGTACCTGCAGTTTTTGCCAGGCATTAGGGTTATGTCAACTGGGACGATACAATTCCAAGGCGCAAGTATGGCAGAGAGCCGTCTTTTCACCCGTGGTGACCTTTCAAAAGGCATCCGTATTGACGGTGGCGGCGTCGGCCTGTACACCGGCGGCAGTTTGATACTTTACTAATGAGGAGTTAGCTATGAAGAACAAAACGATAGCAGCTATAGCTCGGTCGACCATTGCGGTAATTTTGCTGACGATGTTTGCAGTCTCTACTGCGAGCGGCGAATATGACTTGAGCTGGTACACAATTGACGGCGGCGGCGGGCGAAGCACTGGTGGGCCTTATATACTTACAGGTACAATTGGTCAGCCGGATGCGGCCTGGAGCAGCGGCGGTGATTATGAGCTGTTAGGCGGCTTCTGGCCGGGCGGGCCGTTATGCTTCGTCGATTTCGAGAGCTATGCAAGATTTGCTGAACACTGGCTGGATGAGCCTTGCGACGAAGGCAATAACTTCTGTGGTGGAGCCGACCTGAACCACGAAGATGGTGTAAACGAACTGGACTTAAAGCTCTTTGTTGAAGAGTGGCTTTGCTACTGCCCGATGGGTTGGACGTTAAAATAAGACTAACGGATGACAGACGATGGGCGATAGATGACAGAGGACGGACGACTGATGACTGACGATAGACAACGGAAGGAATGTCGAATGATGAAGGAAAAGGGAGCCCAGTTAGAAAGTGAACAAGGCTAATACGCCTTACTTCTAACGGGCCAAGGCAGGGAGAAGGGAAGGGAAAAAACGGATTTTACTCCCCCTCCCAGAGGGGTGGGCAACAAGACAAAAAAGAGCAACCCCGCCAACAAGTGGTGGGGCTTCCGGAGATTAAATGTCAACGTTTTTGTATTGTTCGCGGTGCCTTATATGCACGTAAGTATATCCTCGCAATGACGAATTTTAGCGGTCATATTGCCGTTATCATCCCAGCCGAGTGAGAACCCACGATTGTACATAGCTTTAATTTCCCTGATAGCGGAGCATTTTGCTGATAAAACAATTCGGTTCCCTTTTCGCCTCTATACCATCGAGTATAGCAACTGACAAACTGAAATTGATAACGCCTAATGTATAGTTCTCCGGTCTACTTTTTGAGCTTCCAATGAAAGGTTTGGCCTTCGACGACGAGTTTCATCTGGCTGCGAGTGTGTCCGGGCCTGGCAAAGGTAGTCGGGGCCGCGGCCCGCAGCCCGGTTTTGGTTTTCTCATAGTCGCTGTTGCCGGCCAGGTTGTACCATTCGTTTGGGTCCTGACGCAGATTGTAGAGTTCCTCGGTTTTGTCCTTGTAGTGGATGTATCGCCAGTCCCGGTTGATGATTGCGTATTCACCGGGTGATATACCGGGCAGCAGGATGTTGCGATCCCCGGCGACTGTTGGATTGCGTAGTACCGGCGCCAACGAGGTGCCGTCGAGGCCTTTCACTGCCGGGAGGCCGCACTGGTCGATCAAGGTGGGGTATATGTCTATGAGGCTGACCGTGGAATCCACCGCGGCCCCACGCTGCACGCCCGGACCCGACCAAATAAAGGGCACACCAGAGGTGCGTTGCCAGAGCGTATGCTTGCCCCAGTGCATTTTTTCGCCGTGGTGGTAACCGTGGTCACTCCACATCACAACGATAGTGTTGTTTTTGTTCGGCCCCTCTTTCAGGGCCTTCATGAGTCGGCCCAGCATCGCGTCTGCATAGGAGACGCAGGCGAGGTAGCCGTGAATGGCATCCTTAACTGCCCCGAGCTTTTCAAGACGTCGATGAATCGCTCCGCGTGCGGTTTTTGCCTTACGGATTGCCGGCGGCAGATCGTCAAGGTCATCGGCTTTATAGGGCGGTGGCTGGATTTTGTCGCGGTCGTAGAGATCGAAATATTTCTCCGGGCAGTAGTTAGGGAAATGAGGTGTGTAGAGGCCAACGGCCACAAAGAACGGCTTTTGATGCTGCTTCCGAAGCAGACTGCAGGCCCACTCGGTGCGTATTGTATCTGCCATCTTCTCCTCGTTTTCGTTTAGGACCTTGCCCCATTCGAGGAAAAACTTGTTGGCCGGCCTTCGATCGGAATTATAGACGCTGTTGGGGTATGGTTGCGGTAGGATGGGGCTATCAACACTCCAACTGTCGAGTCCCCAGCCATTTTCCCTTTGGTTTTGGCTACGCACGAAGAACTCGTCCCATCCGCGGAGGTCCGCAAAGCCGGCGGGATGGTGAAAGAGCTTGCCGCCGCCGAAGGTCCGGTAGCCGCCTTTCTGGAAGGCCACCTGCAACGGCTGGATGTCCGGATGGTCTCGGAAATAAACCTGCGTGGTGTAGCAGCCGGTGCTCGACGCATAGCGTCCAGTGAAGATGGCCGAACGCGACGGCGCGCAAAAGATTCCGGCGGTGTGAGCATTACGGAAGATAACGCCGGAGTTCGCGAGCCGATCCATATTGGGTGTGACAGCCTGGCCATACCCCAGGGGCCCAACCCAATCACACAGATCGTCCAAGGCAAAAAAGAGAACGTTGGGCCTTTTCCTTGCCCCGCGGTTGCCGGCCAACTGTGAACCGCATCCCGCCAGAGCCAACGAACCTGCACATAAACCTTTTAGAAAGCCGCGTCGTGATAGAATACCTGAATTCATAGCTGCTCCTTTGAGCCTGAGTCGTAATCAAGCGTCCGGGACATCAATCCAACATTTGCATATAAACGTCTGGACGAAACCAAACTTTTCAATTAAACGATAATATCAAAATCCCTAATTTTATTTACTTTCTCAATTATCGTAGAGAACTGTGTTTTTGCCTAACATCTTGATTCACTAATCACCATCTGCAAAACCAGCATCAACGTATTACTTTCCGATCCCCGGCCCTCATTATTGACTGCCAACAATTTCGTATCTCATATTTCGGTGCACTCTTTAAGATGTCCACATCACGTATTTAGGTAAGTAAAATACAACAAAAGAATTAAAAAGGGAAAGAAAAAAGGTTTTTGCAAATCCCCCCAGCACAGGACTGGGTAAAAAGTTGTGTCAACTGGTACATAGGTAACACTCTATGCCGACGACATAGGTAACACTTTTAAGGGTTTATAATCGCTTATCTGTGCAGCTGCACAGCTTAGCGTACCGGCCAATCATTTATCATTTAATGGCCCAATTCGCTTATATGAATTTGCCGGATTTTTGGGGGTGAAAACGCAGAAAAAGCAATAAAAATCGAAGATTGGGGCATTTTTTTGTAACTTTTTACGGCAGTAAGCGTCTTATTATATGTAGAGAACAATGGAAATGTCAGTAACAAAAAGAAAATAACCGATGCGCCTGAAGGGAAAGGGCAAAGACGTGAATTCGCGAGACTTAGTCGTAATAGGCCAAGAGGCAAGGTGTGAAACTGAGGATTTTATAAATCAGCACATCCATGACCGAGGTAAAGGATGGCCGGTACCCCTTCGTTTAGACGCAGATTCAGGTGGAGCCGGCCCGGCTCAACAGGTTAGAAAACAGGGGGACAAGCGCGCAAGCACATAAGAATAAAAGGCTGTCCGGATTAGCCTGGGATCCAAATCTTTTTTGCCTGGATGACCTCGATGCTCATAGGTAATGTCAACTGGGTGGCTGACTTGCAATAAAAGATAAGGCCCCTATAACCCATAAGGTATTGGTAGTTTGTGGAGAAGAAGCCGCCCTGAGCGCATACCACCAAGGGATTATCGCTTTTTCTAAGTATCGTTTCAAAGTCGGCAGACTCGACTCTGACAATAGCACCCGAAGCCTTGATGGCGTTGGCTATCGCGGCGGCCGCCGCACCAGCCGCCACGGCCCCACCTCCTACTGCTCCATTAGGCATAATGAGCTCCTTTCAAAGACAATCACGTGTGCCAAGGCCCAGCTTACCCGGCTTCTCATTTTGATTTTTGCATTTGCCCTGCTGCTTCTTTAGCAAAGTACGTAATTATAATATCGGCGCCGGCCCTTTTAATCGAATAAAGCATTTCAAGCATTGCGGAGTCTTTGTCCATCAGGCCCGCGTTAGCAGCGGAGTTCAGCATCATGTATTCGCCGCTTACATTGTACGCGGCGACGGGGCAATCGAAACGTTGCTTTGCGCGATAGATAATGTCGAGAAAACATAAGGCCGGCTTTACCATAACGATGTCGGCACCTTCCTCTATGTCGAGTGCGATTTCGGCCATCGCCTGGTTACTATTAGGCGGGTCCATCTGGTAACCCTTTCGGTCGCCAAATGCAGGTGCGGATTCGGCGGCGTCTCTAAATGGGCCGTAAAAAGCGGAGGCGTATTTTGCTGCGTATGACATAATGGCCACGTCCTTAAAGTCGTTCTCTTCGAGGGTCTGGCGAATGTACTTTACGCGGCCATCCATCATGTCAGACGGTGCGACGATGTCAGCTCCTGCCTGGGCGTGAGAGAGGGCAATCCTGGCGAGCAGCTCGCAGGTGGCGTCGTTATCGATTTTGCCGTTTCTTATCAGGCCGCAATGGCCGTGGTTGGTGTATGCACAAAGGCAAACGTCGGTTATGACGAGCAGTTCGGGAGCGGCTTTTTTGATTTCCCTAATTGAGCGCTGGACGACGCCGGCTTCGGCCCAGGCCTGTGAGCCGGTTTCGTCTTTTTTGTCCGGCAAGCCAAAGAGAAGGACTGCGGGTATCCCCAGGGATGCGACATCGGCAGCCTCGGCGGCAACCGTGTCCGGAGAAAAATGAAAACAGTCAGTCATTGACTTAATCGGTTCTTTAAGGCCCCGGCCCTCGCGGACAAATAACGGATAAACGAAATCATCGGTACTTAAAGCAGTCTGTCGCACCAGCCTTCGCATGGCGGGACTGCTTCGGAGTCTTCGCATTCTGATTTTCGGAAAATCCATAATAAAATTCCTCAAATTCAACTTATGTTTTTAGCTCTCTCGCTATCCTCTATTTCCTTAAGTAAGCCGTCTATGGTATGCTCTTTCGCTATAACGTTAATCCTGACACCCAGCTCTTCCAAGTGCTCAGAAGTAACAGGGCCGAGCGAGGCCACCTTAGCATTACTCGAATTTACTATGTCGGGCAGGATTTGGTCAAAAAATGCTCGAACACACGAAGGACTTGTAAATGTGAGCCAATCAATCGCCCCGCCGCTGATTTTTTCTGTTAGCCAGGCGCAATCGTTTTTTGCCGTCACCGCAGTATAGATAGGGACATTGTCAACTTCGGCGCCGGCCTGCTGCATTATGTCGATAAGCTCGTTCGAGGCAAGCTGTGAGCGCAAAAGCAAGACCTTTTCGCCTTTTAGATTTGTATGGCCGATTAATTGACTTCCAAGCTCTTTGCCGGTGAAAACAGCGGGGACAAAATCGGGTCTTATGCCAAATTCAGTAAGTCTGTTTGCGGTTTGGCTGCCGATGGCGGCGATTTTAGCGGAAGCAAAAACCCTTGCGTCTTTAGCCAGGTTTTGTAAGCAATCGAAGAAAATGTTTACACCGTTTGCGCTTGTGAAGATTATCCAATCGTAGTCGGGGAATCTGCTTAGCGTTTTCAGGAACTTGTTTGTCTGTGTCAAAGGTTTGATTTCTATCGCTTCAAATTCTATTGGATTACCCCCCTGCCGAATAATCCTTGCAGCAAAGTCGGCGTTGCCGCGACGGTCGCGCGTTACAACAATACTCTTTCCAAACAACGGCTTTTTCATAAACCAGCTCAGTCTTGTGTCACCGGCGGCAGCTTCACCAATCACAACGATGGCAGGAGGTTCAAGACCGTCCTTTTTGCACTTTTCAGCAATAAGCCGAAGCGGGGCTTTTGCAATTCTCTGGTTGGGCAGTGTAGCATTAGCGATTACTGCCGCCGGCGCCGCTTCATCCATGCCGTTTTTTATAAGCTGGTCAGCAATAAATTCGAGAGTGCCCATGGCCATATAAAAACTGATAGTGCCAGGGAATTCGGCGAGCAGACGCCAGTCGATATTAGTGTCTTTTTTTCCTTCCGCTTCGTGGCCGGTGACGAAGACGACCTGCGAGCTATAGTCTCTATGTGTGAGCATAATTCCGGTGTACCCGGCGGCTGCGACGGCGGCGGTTATGCCGGGTACTATTTCAAAATCGATCCCGGCATCGGAGAGAACTTCGGCCTCCTCAGCCCCCCTGGCGAAGATACAGGGGTCGCCACCTTTCAAGCGTACGATATTTTGTCTGCTTGAAGCTTTTTCGATTAGGAGCTTGTTGATTTCTTCCTGCGTAAACAAGCCGGTGCCCTCGCGTTTTGGCACGTTTATAATCTCAGCATCCGGCCGGGCAAACTTAAGCAAAACCGGGTTGGCCAGCCTGTCGCAGATTATACAGTCAGCGGATTTGAGAAGCTCCGCGCCACGGACGGTAATCAAATCGGCCCTTCCAGGGCCGGCACCGACGAGATAGACCCTGGCCCTGTTCTTTTGTCGCTCAACAGTCATACTTGATGCTCGATTCTCGATACCCGACATGCATAGGTACGTTAAATCCGAAATCCGAAGCACGAAACAAATTCTAAATTCAAATGTTCAAACAATATAACGTCGCCGTGCCGGCGACGGCTAAACAATCCCGAGCAGTGCCGGGGGCTAACAATTTAGCAAGGATACCAAGTATGTGTTGAAATTGCCAGTATTTGTTGCCTTTTCCGGTGGTCATCTTCCCAATGCCTCCAAGATATTGGTACCGCCGGAGGCGAGGAGTTCTTAAAGAATATCGAATTCCGAACAAGGAATGTCGAATGATGAAGTGCAGTTATTCTTCGAGAGATGCGAGGATGTTTTTTCCGCCGGAGGCGAGGAGGTCATTGGCGATTTGGTCTGCGAGAGTGTCGGCCTGTTCGGCGGGGCCGGTGATTCGGCGCCTGATGAAATTACGGCCATCCAAAGCGGAGATAAATGCGGTGATTTCTATATTGTCTCCAACAATCTTTGCAAAGGCGCCCACCGGTGCGTGACAGCCACACTGCATTGTCGTTAGAATCCTTCTTTCTGCAAAAGTGATGGTCCTCGCTTTTTCGCCATCAATCGCGGCGATAAGCTCATTCGTTGCTCTATCATCAGTTCTCGTCTGTACGGCCAGCGCACCCTGGGCCGGGGCGGGAATGAATTTCTTCGGGTCGAAACAAAAAGAGATTTTATCAGCCAGGCCGAGCCGCTCTATCCCGGCCCGTGCTAAAATAATCGCGTCATATTTTCCTTCTCCGAGACGCTTTATCCGTGTTAAGACGTTACCTCTAACAGGGGTCGGCACCAAGTCGGCCCTTAAGTGTTTCAACTGGGCGGCACGTCTTAGACTTGAAGTGCCAACTTTGGCACCGTGGGGAAGCTGGTCGATTGAAGTAACCAAATCAGCGGCTAACAGACAATCCTCTGCAAATTGGCGGTCGCATACGGCGGCAATGGTCAGTCCATCCCGGTGATGGGTAGGTAAGTCCTTGAAGCTGTGGACGGCAAAGTCGGCGTCGGAAGCGAGTAGAGCATCTTCCAGCTTTGAGGTAAAAAAGCCGGTGTCCTTTAGGGTCCATAAGGTTGTTTGCCTGTCGCGGTCGCCTCTGGTAGTTATCTTTTTGATTTTGATTTTCAGGCCGGGATGGATTTTTTTCAGCAAAGAGCAGACAAGGCCAGTTTGAGCAATAGCTAACTTGCCACCACGAGTTGCAACAGTAAGGACCTTTGTCATTGGCCGGCTTCGCCTCTTCTTTCGTTGTTTTGCATATCGTAAGCGTTCAGTATAACGAATTTGCCGGCGATAGCCAACTCAATAGCGGGGGAATATTTATTTGCCCCAGAGCCAGGCGTCAACAAAGACAGCCAAGTCGGCAAAGTCAATACGACCAGTGCCATCGAGGTTTGCCTGGCCACATGAGTCAGGCTCGATACAGTCATTACCAAAGAATGAGGCAAAAATTGAGAAGTCAAAGAAGTCCACGCCGCCACTGCCATCAAGGTCAGCCTGCAACAGGGAAGTTATGTAAGCGGTCTGCATAACTTCGGGCGGGCATTTATCATTTTGGTTCCATAAGTCGTACATTTCCTGGCCGATATTATTCGTGGTGTTTTCATCCCTCAGAAACTCTACAAACTCCTTGCTCGTACTCTGATAGTAGAGTGTTACCTCGGCAGAAACGGCACCGGGCGGTATAGCATAGTAAGTTTCGTCCCAGTATTGCTCGTCGGCGTAAGTATGCTCAACCGGAGAGCCGCCGAAATCTGCGAAAGCAGCGTTGGTGAAACCTCGCGGCGGTATCCTGTTGTCCAGGTAAACCTTGTTGTTGAGGACGAAGTGTAAGGACGGACCGGACGGCAAGCCAAGAATCGAGGCCAAAGCCGGGTCTATTCCAGGCTCTATATGATAAATCTTGGCCTCCGGGTCGTGCGAGAGATAACCCGTGTCGGCATCATAAGCGGCCGATTCGGAAATAAGAGACATTGCACCGTCATAAAACTTAACGTTAATCCAAATTCGCCGGCCTTCGGGATAGCCTGTCGGAAGCTTGTGGCCTGTGTTGTTAGTGACAGTGACCTTGAGCATCAAGTCCTCTGCGGTAACATTTAGGTCCGCGGCATTTTGGAGCATGTATCTGGCTCGGGCAATTCCGGCCTGGATGGCGTCCGGATCGACGTCGGAGGGGAACAGAGCGGGTAGCAATCCCGGAAGCCAGGCGCTTCCGCCGGTCATGTCATGCAGGGGCAGGTCGTCTCGAACCGGAGGCGTGCCGAAATTACAGCCCCGGCCTGTTACGTCGCGCATATGACAGTCCTGACAGGTGGAGACAAATGCTTTGTTGCCGCCGAACTGCGGTGCATAGATGCCTTCGGGAGTGTTGTAGGCGCTATAGAACCATTCACTGTATGTACGCTCGACTGGAGCAATGGTATGTGCTGAAAAGTCAGAGGCTGTGGCGTCAAATGTGTTAGGTACATAGTTTCCGTCAAGGTCTTTTTCGAAAGCCGGATTACTTACATCGTGACAGGTCCCGCAAAGGGCCGCTTCGCGGTGGAATGGTGAGACAAGAATGGGGTGGCCGGTGTCGGCATTGATAAAAGGCCCACGACGGGCCCCTGTGGGGTCGATAGTTGCCATGCCGTTTCCGAAATCAGTGGCTGGAAAAATAAGAGCAGCTAAAATGTCCTCGTCCTCAACAGGATTCTCAGTTGGGTCAAAAATCGGGTCGACAAGGCGGTGGCAAAGGTCACAGGCAACGCCGCTCTCATCAGTGGAAAGCATTTGTCTGCCGTCTGTCGGCACGGAACGGCCCCGCAGCCATCCCCTGTAAAGATGGCACCGCAGACACAGGTCGCCGGAGTCGGGGGCGTCCTGATTGGCGATGGCCATGTTGGCTTTGAAGAGAGGGTCGAGCGATGCCTGTGCCATCATAGAACCTCGCCAATTACGGTAAGGCTCGACGGCAGGGTCATAGTTTCCGTGACAGACGGCGCAGGCCTGTGGAGGATTGAGTATGCCTGCTTCGAAGGGCTGACTGCCCGGCTGGTCAAAGTCCCTGAGTGTGGTGGGGACAATGCCACCCGGAGGAGACTCGATGGTGAAAACGGCATCGCTTACGTCTGCTGCGGTATTGAATGCGTTGTCGATAGCAACGACTCGTAAAAGCGCTTCAGTAGTAGGCCGATTAGCGGGAAACCAGATATGTGTGCCGGTATTTGACAGACCCAGTGCAATAGGCTTGTATGTTGCTCCACTATCGAGCGAGATGTAGAGGTCGACAGCAGCAATTCCGCTGGCGTCGCCGGCAATCCATTGCACAGTTGTCCCTGTGTTGGCCACGTAAGTTTCGCCGCCGTTAGGAACGATGACCGCGACGGTTGGTGGGGTGGTGTCTGCTCCGGTGGTGGGGACGAGGTGATTCTGTATGTCAGCGGTGTCGACATTCGAGACGCTGCTGAGATTTGCGGGTGTGAGGCCAGGGAAAGTTGGTGTATTGCTGAAGGTGGTAGTATCGGTTATCTCTGTCCCATTGCTAAATCCATCGCCGTCCGAGTCAAGGCCGTTAAGGCCGAGGATATCGCTCTTGTCGCGGTTTGGTGTTGCCTCGACAGCCAATCCGTAGAGATTTCGGGCTCCTCCGCCACTGAAGTCAAAGTGGCAAACGCCGCAATGACCAGCGCGACTTGGGACATTATCCAGTACCGAGCCCTTTGCGCCCGGGTACGCCTGGAAGAAGGCTTTACGGTACGGATTCCTGGCGTGAGCGGGATTGGTAGTAATGCAGACAATTAGGAGTATCAACGCAATCCGGCAAGCAACACAAACACCATCCGGCTTTATGAAATAGCGGGGAACAATTGCTTTTGCCTTCATTTCAGCAACTCCTCTTATTTCTTCGTTCTTTCACGGCAATAATGAATCGTTATGCTATATAAGTTTGGTTGTTCTGCCCTTTCCTGCCATTTCGATGTATTGTTCAGACCATAAGTTGCAACAAATATATTAGCATATTTTGCCAGTGGAAGCAATAACATAAAATAATTTTTACAGATAATTTGTGTTCAGGCGCTGCGGCAAAGCGGAAAAGGCTTTGTAAATGCGGTGATACCGGAACAGTCAGCACGTGTCCGAAAAGTTTAGAGGCCGCAGTGTGCGAAAATGCTTGTAAATAGCCGTGTTTTTGTCATAATCACTGCGTGTCCGAGTAAAGATTGTGTAAAAACCGAGGACCTCCAGAATGATTTGCCGAGGGCTGTAAGGAAAGCTGATGAGCAAGTTTAGATATTCTGTAATGTTGGCCGGGCTTGGGCTGATTATATTGTTGATATTGGTGTCTATCTATGGAGCATTTGTTGGGGCTGAGCGTGCACAAAAGTTCGTCAACACGCTGCCGTTGACGGTTTACTGGTTGGCGTTCGTCCTTATACTGATTGCCGGCCTTGTGGTGTTTCGGCGACTGGTTCGGGTTCCCTCGCTTTCCCTGATACACGTCGGCTGCATCCTTATTCTGGCGGGGGCTATGTGGGGCTCTGACGCCGGGCATAAACTCCAGAGCCGGTTTTTTGGAATCGACAAAATCCGAACAGGACGAATGGCAATTTATGAGGGAGAAAGCGAAAATCTCGTCGCCCTGGAAGGCGGCGAACACGTCAAAGAACTGCCCTTCTCGATAAAACTTCAGGACTTTAGGTTGGAACATTACAAGCCGGAGTACCTCCGTGTGCAAACCGGCGAGGGGGAAGGCTGGAAAGTCCCGGTCGAGGTGGGGACAGAATTCTCTTTGGGTGAGGACTTCGGCACGGTGACAATCCTAAGAAGATTCGAGAATTTCCAGATACGGATTGAGGGTGAGGAACGAATAATCACCGACGAGCCGGGAGCCGGCTACAATCCGGCACTGGAGGTGCAGATTAAGAGCCCGGAAGGCAACGAGGAGACCAGATACGTCTTTGAGCGTTACCCCGGACATACCCACGCTGAAGATAAGTTTCTGCTGCGCTACCAAAGAGTTGTCAGCGATTACATAAGTGAGCTTCAGATAATTAAGGACGGCAAAGTTGCAGCGGAGAAGAACATCGAAGTAAACCACCCTCTTTACTTCGGCGGATACCATTTTTATCAGGACTCTTACGATGCCGAAGCCGGACAATACACTGTTCTTATGGTTGCCTCCGACACGGGTCTGGGTCTTGTCTATGCCGGATATGCGATGCTCTGTGCCGGGATTTTCTGGCAACTGTGGGTAAGAAGTGCGTTTGCAAAAATGAAACTGAAAAGCAAATAGATTTGCGTGGATTCCTGCCTGCGCAGGAATGACAAAGAGAAGATGGAAATTAAATACACATTTCAGGGTCTGTTGATTTACGCAGCTATGGGCGCGTACCTTTTTGCGTTCGTGATGACTTTACTGCGGTGCCGAAAGACAGGGCAGGCGTTGTATCTGTTAGGCTTTGTAATTGCGGTTTTTTCTTTCAGCTATCGCTGGTACGATGTGCGGCATGTCCCTCTGCAGAACCTGTTTGAAGTGTTTCTTTGCATGGGGATGCTTTATCCGGTAACAGTATTTTGCTACCGTATCCTGCGGGTAGGTGGTGTATGCGGCGATATGCTTATAGGAGTGATAGTGCTGTTCCCGTCGGGATTTGTCTTTAGCGCTGAGCCGCAGCGTCTGCCGCCGGCGCTTCAATGCCGGCTGTTTGTGCCGCACGTTGCGGTCTATGCGATATCATACATCTTCATGGCCAAAGCGACATTCCAGGCCATTTGCCAATTAGCGGGCAAAAGTGCCAGCTCCGACGAGACGCTGCTTGGGCCAGAAGAGTCAACGTACCGGATGATTTGTGTCGGGTTTCCTCTACTGACACTCGGGCTTGTGCTCGGCAGCCTGTGGGGAAAAGTGGCGTGGGGCGACTACTGGGGCTGGGACCCTAAAGAACTGTGGTCTCTGGCGTCGTGGCTGGTCTATGTCGGGTATTTCCATTTCCGGTATATGTTTGGTAAGAGGCGGGCCCGTATTAACAGCGTGTGGGCCATTGCAGGGATGATAGTGATAGTTGTAACTTTGCTGTGGGTGAACCTGTCCAAGCTGTTTGCCGGTCTGCACAGCTACGCAATGTGAAACAAACTTTTTACGACGTTTTGGGGCTAAATAAGGAGCAGTTCTATGAGAGTTTATTTGCTTATCACGACAGGTTTGCTATTAGCTTGCGCCGAAGGCTGTGGACAGGTCAATCAGGAAGTCAAAAGTACAAAGAGCAACGAAAGTATAACAATTGACAACGGTATTCTATCTGTTTCTTATAATTTGAAGGACGGCACATTCACTGCAAGCCGTGGTGAAAGATTATTTATAGAAAAAGGGACATTTCAAGAGGCCGCCGGCGCCAAACCAGAAACTATCCGTACCGTAAGAATCAAGGACACTCTCGGCGTGGGCGAAGCTATCCGGGTCGAATTTCCATCCGGATTTATTTACACGCTGGCGCTATACAAGAGAGTGCCATTTGTCTGCGTCAAACTGCGGATGCACAATCCAACTAATGATACATTAGTCATCAACAAGATTACGCCGGTGAGCGCAGCGGTTGACGTTGGCAAGGCGGCGAAGGAGCTGCGCATATTAGGCTGTGACGGGCTGACGGCAGCAGACGAGAACAGGACCAGCTATATGTTCCTTGCGATGGCTGACCCTGCGACACGTATGGGTGTTGTGGCCGGCTGGCTGACGCACGGGCGGGCAAGCGGTATCGTTCTATCACGAGCCATCGAGTCCTCTGTGCTCATCGAGGGGCGGAGTGAATATGGTAAACTGCTGATAGAGCCGGGGAAAACAGCCGAGGGTGAAACACTTGCTGTCGGCTATTTTGACGATGCCCTTGCCGGGCTCGAAGCATACGCTGACGCAATCGCAAAAACATACAAAATCGAATTGCCCGAAATTCCGTCCGGCTACTGTACGTGGTACTCCAAGCCATACGGCGGCGCATCCGATGAAAAACATATAGGCGAACTTGCGGATTTCTGTGCTAAGAACCTTCGTAAATTCGGTTTCGAGGTGCTGCAAATCGACGACAAATGGCAGCTCAGCAGGCGGGACTATACGAGCTATAATTCGAAAGGGCCTTATCCAAACGGTATGAAACCGACTGCAGAAAAGATAACAAGCGCCGGTCTGACGGCGGGTATATGGTTTACGCCGTTCGGGTGGGACTATAAACGGCCTGTTTTCAAAGACCACCAGGACTGGTTTGTTCATAAAGAGGACGGCCAGATTTACTCGGTGCGCTGGGGTGGAGACTGCCTGGACATGACCCATCCCGAGGCACGGAAGTTCTTAGACACGGTCATCCGGCGGATAACGCGCCAGTGGGGATACAAGTATATCAAAATCGACGGGCTCTGGAGCGGAATGGCTGTGAAGATATTATATCCGAACCCGGATTATCGCGATGACAATCTCGGAGACGCGGTTTTTCATAATCCGGCCAAGACCAACGTTGAGGCATATCGCGACGGTCTGAAGCTCGTTCGCGAGGCATCCGGCGATGATGTCTATATCCTCGGCTGCAACATCGCCCAGAACATGCGGACGCTCGGCGGCTCTATCGGCCTGGTTGACGCGATGCGGGTCGGAAGCGATATTGGAGCGAGGTGGGGCGGAATCCTGAAAGGCGCAAGTATGGGCACACGGCTGTACTTCCTGCACAACCGGGTGTGGCACAACGACCCCGACTGCCTGATGCTGCGCGACCCACTGACGCTCGACCAGGCGCGTGCCTGGGGTTCCTGGGTTGCCATAAGCGGACAACTGAACATAGCCAGCGAATGGCTGCCGGGGTTGCCCGCAGATAAGCTCGACGTGGTCAAACGTTCGATGCCAAACCACGGCTTGTGTGGTCGGCCGATGGACCTGTTCGCAAATACGCTTCCACAGGTCTGGCACCTGACAAGCGGGGCCGGGGGACAAAGAAAAGACATCGTCGGCATGTTTAATTGGGACGATAAAAATTCCAACACGGTTGAGATTGAACCGGACAAGCTGGACCTTCCCAGCGAGGGGAACGGAACTTATGTCGGCTTCGATTATTGGGCCAATAAGTTCGTCCCACCTTTCAGCGGTGCGCTGAAAGCGGAACTGCGACCGAGCTGCTGCAAAGTCATCGCCATCCGCCCGCTTCTCGAACGACCCGTGCTTGTCGGAACATCACGGCATATTACGCAGGGCATCGTGGACGTGATTGAGGAAGAATGGAACGGCCGAGCCAATACACTTTCGGGAAAATCCAAAGTTGTAGGCGCCGACCCTTATGAAATTCGCATCTTCGCGCCGACGCGTGTATGGCAAGCATTGCGTGTAAATATATCCGAGGCCGACCGCAGAGCGGGAGTGACTGCCGGCATACAGCAGGATGACCAGACAATTCGTGTTACTATAAAGAGCCCTGATAACCGCAGGGTCAGATGGAAAGTCGCCTTCCAAAAACGACCCTCGTAACGGTGTAATTTTTATGTAATGATTCTATTGATTTGAAAAAAACAAATTAGTGAGGTCTGCTTTATTATGAAAGAGATAAATCGAAGAGAATTTATCAAGACAGGGATAGGCGTGAGTTTAATAGGAAGCACGGGACTTTATGCAATCGGAAGGAGAAAATCGAAGCGTCCGAACATACTGTGGATTATGATGGATGACGGCCGGGCGGACGCCGTCGGATGCTACGGTAAGAGCTGGGCAAAAACACCGAATATGAACCGTATCGCAGGTCAGGGTGTTCGCTTCGCAATCGCCATCGTTCAGAATCCGGTTTGCGTACCATCGAGAAAGTCCATGAAGTCAGGGCACTACCCCCATACCTTCGGCGTTACAGCTATGGGTAAGCCGGCAAGTGTCCGGCCTGCCTATATGAAAAAAGCCAAGCCGAATGTTGACAACCTGCTGAATCTCTGGAAACGAGTGGGAATCAATCCTGTCAATGTGGGGAAACGACATGCCTATCAAAAAGACTGGGTAAGCAAGGGCGACAAAGGGGCTTTGATAGATTTCCTCGGCAACCCAAAAGGGCCTGAGGCCAAAGAGAAAATCGAGAAGAGCAAAAACAAGTACGGGCGAGTTAATATCAAGACGCACCGTTGGATGATTGGAGGAGTGGTACCGTTTGCTCCGGAAGAAACGCAGACGTGGCGATTAGGCGACCTCGGAGTGGAGACATTAAAAGAACTGGCGGCAAGAGAGGAACGGTTCTTTCTGCGTGTTTCGTTTCACGCACCTCATGTCCCCTGCCGGGTGCCGGCTTCGTATTTTATCGACCCCGAAAAAATCGCCCTGCCGATGCCGACGGAAGAGGAATTGAAAAACAAGCCTCGCTTCGAGCGTGAGAACCTTCGTATTTACGCCGGAGGACTCGACCTGAACAAAGAACAGATTGGGATTTGCAGGGGGACATACTACGGGATGGTGTCATTAGTGGATGCTCAGGTCGGCAGGTTAGTGGAGTGCCTCAAGAAAGCCGGTTTGATAAATAATACTATCATCGCCATCAATTCGGACCAGGGATTTCAATTGGGCGAGCACGGGCTGTGGAAGAAGCGAGTTTTTTACGAGCAAAACGTGTGTGTTCCTTTGATTATGAGCTGTCCGGGGCTTCTTCCATCCGGCAAGGTCATCAATGAACCTGTGGAGATGGTGGATTTTGTGCCGACGTTGATGGAGCTGAGCGGAATAGATGTGCCGCGTTCAATCAGGGGACGAAGTCTTATGCCACTGATACGAGGCGAGATAAGAGAATGGAGGCCGGCCTGCTTTAGTGAAATTGACCACAGCTACTCTATGTATCAGGAACTTCGTGAAGGGACCGGCCGGCGCGTTATGGTGCGAACAAAGGAATGGAAACTGATATATTTTATGGATGAACGCGTCGCGGACAAAAACGGGGCCCTGTATAATTTGAAAAAGGACGGGGACGAAAAAGAGAATCTCTACAACAATCCACAATATAAGCATATAATAAAGTATCTCGAAGGTCTGGCTGAAAAATGGGACAAAGAAGATTAACCGTGAAGAACACTTTTCTATTTAAAAGGAGGATATGTAATGTTGTTACACAAAGGCAAAATTGGATTACTGTTCGTTACTGTTGTGTTTTTTTGTCTATGCTCTGAAGTGCAAGTAGATGCGTTGACGATTGCACAAGACGGCGAGGCCCGGGCAGTCATCATCGTTGCGCCGGACAGTTCCGAGCCGGAGCGGCATGCGGCGGCTGAATTAGCTGAATTTCTACACCAGATAACCGGCGCCAAATTTACTATTTCAAATACGCTTTTGTACGGCAGGCCAGTGCTTTTCGTAGGGCCGAAATTCGCCAAACTGATTGATTCGGATTTTTCAACGGACGGACTTGGCAACGATGGTATAGTTATCCAAACAAAGGGAAACGCTTTGGTTCTGGCCGGGGGTGAGCCGCGGGGGACTCTTTATGCTGTCTATACATTTTTAGAAGACCATGTCGGGTGCCGGTGGTGGTCATCAAAAGTCAGTACGATACCGAAGAAGCCGACGCTTAAAGTGGGGGAACTTAACGTTCGCTATGTGCCGCCGTTGGAATACCGCGAGTCGTTCTGGTTTGACGCCTTCGATGGGGACTGGGCGGTACGAAACAAGAGCAACGGAAACTCTGAAAGGCTGGACGCCAAGCGCGGCGGCAAGCATAGTTATCAAGGATTCGTACATACATTCTTTCCTCTGATTCGGCCGGACAAATACTTCAAGGACCATCCCGAATGGTTCAGCGAAATTGACGGCAAGCGCAAACATGAACGTGCCCAATTGTGCCTGACCAATGAAGAAATGCGAAAAGAGCTGGTCAAGAACCTTAAAGCGCGGCTGCGCAGCAATCCTGCGGCGACCATCGCGTCGGTGTCACAGAACGACTGGCACGGTAACTGTCAATGCAGCAAATGCGCGGCTGTCGATAAAAGAGAAGGCAGCCCCGCCGGTTCGCTGCTGCGTTTTGTCAACGCGGTGGCGGCTGATATCGAGGAGGAATTTCCTAATGTAGCTATCAGTACGCTTGCGTATCAATACACTCGCAAGCCGCCAAAGAACGTTAAACCGCGACATAATGTTATCGTGCGGCTGTGCAGTATCGAGTGTTCTTTCAGTAAGCCACTGAGCGATGAGCGCAACAAGAAATTCCGGGACGACATCATCGGCTGGTCGAAGGTTTGCAATCGGCTGTACATCTGGGACTATACTACGGATTTTAGACATTACGTTATGCCGCACCCGAACCTGCGGGTCCTGGGGCCGAATGTCAAGTTCTTCGTTGACCATAATGTCAAAGGCATTTTCGAGCAGGGAGCTTATCAATCATACGGTTCGGAGATGGCGGAACTTCGCGCGTGGGTGCTGGCGAAGCTGCTTTGGGACCCGACGAGAGATGGGGGGAAACTGATCGATGAATTTATCGATGGTTATTATGGTGTGGCCGGGCCACATATTAAGGCTTACCTGAAGGTAACGCATGACGCAGTCGAAGCGAGCGGTGAATGGCTCGGCTGCTTTTCGCAGCACACGGCGAAATTCCTTTCGTTGGAGACGCTAAGCAAGGGGTGGGGACATCTGAAGGCCGCTGAAGAAGCTGTTAAGGACAATCCGGCGCTGCGCTTTCGCGTTCAGGTCGCACAGCTTCCGGTGATGTACGTCTTTATGATGCGTTGGGACGAGATGCGGAAAAAGGCGCGTGCGGCCGGTCTGGATTGGCCGATGCCCGATTCAATCAAAACAACCTACGAGCAGTTTTTGGAAGTTGCCAAGAAAAAGAACATTACGCGGCTTAACGAATGGAGCAGCGGCTTCGGCGTGCTGGAGAAAGCGCTGGAACGGGCGAAGAAATAGGCAGGGAATACCAAATCCTTCGACTGCGCTCAGGACAGGTGTCGAATAAGGAATATCGAATCACGAAGTTGAGATTGCCACGGCCTTTACAGGCCTCGCAATGAGGGGATTCGGCCTGCCAAATCACTCGCTAACGAAATAAAAGTTTGAAAATTAAATATTCTGCGCACATTTTGGGGGTGGAAATACACTATATAATAGAAGCTGATATCAGTGAATCGTTTGATTTGGCAGGGGTAAGATGACATTAAAATCGCAAGAATGCTGCGACGAACTTTTGGTCGAAGCAGCCCAAAACGGCCATTTGGAAAGCTTCGGCGCTCTGTACGAGCGGTATCACAGCCCGATTGTGGCGTTGGCTTACTCGGTGCTCGGTGACAGGGACCTCGCTGACGATGCCGCACAGGAGACGTTTGCAATAGCCTGCCAAAAGCTGGGCACCCTGAGGCACAATGATAAATTCGCCGCCTGGCTGGCCAGTATTTGTAGAAATGTCGCCCGGAGTGTTCTTCGGTCGAAAGGTAAATCCTCGGCTGTGAATTTTCAGGAACGTGTTGGAAATCAAGACAGCGAAGATTATCGCCAAGATGCGATTCGTCAGGCTGTTTGGAAACTGAGGCCTGCCGATAGAGAACTGATAGTTATGCGTTACTACGATGGATTTTCTCGTGCACAAATTTCCAACGTTCTTGATATTTCGCCATCGGCAGTCAACGGCCGGCTTGTCCGAGCAAAACGAAAGATTGCAAAGTATTTAAGGCACAGCGGTTTCACGGGAGAAGATTATGGAACGGTTTGAAGATAAAAACCGGCTTGATGAAGCACTTGCCGAAGCGATTGGTTCGGAAGGTAAGAAGGCGGACTTCGAGAAGTGGAAAGCGGAACATCCGAAAGCCGTTAAGATGTTGACCTCGCGGGCGGATGGGAGACCATCAGTACCTCCACGCCCGCTCAAAATAGGGAGAATAATTATGAAGAGTCCAATCACAAAATTAGCCGCTGCGGCGGTGATAATTGCTGCCGCGGTACTATCAATAACAATCCTGGACAAATCAGCTACACCCGCTTACGGAATTACCGATTTGCCGGAGCTGATCAAGAAGGCCAAGACCATTCATATGAAAGGGTGGGTGTATTTCCCGCCGAGACAAGATGGCCAGGACCCTGCGAAATTAGAATTTGAGTATTGGTTCGATGTTGAAAACGGTCGGTACAGATTGTACAAACCGGGCGGAATCGACAAAGATACGGGTGAGCCCAGGTATTATACGACCATTTCAGACGGCCAGTATGTTATGGGTGAAACTTACCACCGTCCTGTTAAGGGTAATCCCTGGAAATCAATTTCTTTTACCAGACTTAGTCCCTTCAAAGCTCGGCTTGAGACATACAAACACTCTTATAAGGTTTTAGAGCAGATGTTTGGGATAGATCAGATCGAAGGTTCGGCAAAAGTTGGGCAAGAAGAAATTGATGGAATTGTGTTCGACATCTGGGAGAATGAATTTTACTTATCCGACGGTCGAGGCACCAAAATAAAAACCTGGCTGGCCCCCGATTCGGGCGACATAGGCCGGGTACTTTTCTGGCAAAAGAGACAGAAAGATGACCCGAATTGGATGCTCGGATTAGACTTTCACACTATCGAGCTTGACGTTGTTCCGCCGGCGGGGATATTTGATACTGAGCCCCCGGACGGCTATAGATTAGACAACACCAAAGAAACGGCTCATACTAGCGCGCTGGGGATGGCTCGCCCAAGAGCCATGATCAAAGATTATGAATTACATGTTCACATAAGCTTTACGCTTAATGACGGCAGTGTGATAGCGGCCTGGAGTTGTCCGGAGAAGAACCGCAGTTCACAAGCTGATTTGTTCGAGAATCTTGCTATAGGCGGAAGGTTACCTGAGTTGGCAGCTAAAATTGAAGGTCTCACGTCAATTCCATTGGAACTGGGCGTAAGTTATGTCGGATGTCATCTTACTTACACGCAAAAGGATGGGAATTTCTACGAGTGGAGCCTTTATGTGCCGGACAGTGAACCGCCTGCACGCAGCTCGCTGCTTGGGTACGATTTAAGTGTGAAATATGAGGTTGATATGAGTAGGTTTGGCACCCGGCCCGGAAATCTGTTCCACGATTTGGCTATTGAATCAAGCTACGATTTTAACATCTGGGTTCGGGGCGCAATGGCCGAACTTAGCGATGATGGAAAAGCTCCGGAGGATATAACTTATGAAAGCGTTCTGCAATTAGCCAGGCAAATACGCAACCGACTAAGTCAATAGCAAGCTACCAAAAAGACCAACAGGCCGGGCTTTTTTGCTCGGCCTTTTTTGTGCGCCTGACGCGTCATGAAAAAATGTGTTGCAAACATTTATGTTTGTGTTATAAGGTACTTATGACAATTCAGTAATATCTGTTTAAGGAGTAGGAAATGAACCATCATAAATCAACTTTATTGTGTGCGATTTGCTTCGTACTCGCCGCAGAGAGTGCCGTTGTCGGTGCAGTGAAAAGGGCCGTTTTGTCGGGGAATCTCAAGAAGTGGCACAAATTAACGCTTACCTTCGATGGTCCGCAAACCAGTGAAGATACTGAGCCAAATCCTTTTCTCGACTATCGGCTGAATGTCACCTTCACTAAGGGGAACAAGCGGTACGTTGTGCCCGGCTATTATGCGGCTGAGGGCATGGCCGCGGAAAGCGGGGCGACATCAGGTAATAAATGGCGGGTACACTTTGTGCCCGATGAAGAGGGCAAATGGTCCTTCCGGAGCTCTTTTCGCACCGGTCGCGATATTGCACTAAGCTCCGAACCGGCAGCCGGCAGGACTACGCCCTTCGACGGCGTCACTGGAAAGTTTATGGTAGGACCAACCGACAAAACCGGACGAGACCACCGGGCAAAGGGTCTGCTTAAGTACGTCGGCAAACGGTATCTGCGATTTGCGGAAACCGGTGAGTATTTTCTTAAAGGCGGAGCAGACAGCCCAGAGAACTTTTTGGCTTACGCTGACTTTGACGGCACGTTCGACACCGGCGAGCTGAAACGCAAAGGAGAAGCAGCGGGCAAAGAATTCCTGCACCGGTATGGGCCGCACGTGCGGGACTGGCATGCCGGCGACCCAACGTGGAAAAACGGCAAAGGTAAGGGCATGATTGGTGCCTTGAACTACCTTGCGAGCAAGGGTATGAACAGCGTTTATTTTATTCCCTATAACATTGACGGCGGTGACGGTAAGGACGTCTGGCCGTGGACGAAGCCCACCGAAAAATACCGGTTCGACTGCAGTAAACTCGAGCAGTGGGAGATTGTTTTCTCCCATACAGATAAGCTCGGCCTTATGCTCCATATCATTACGCAGGAGCAGGAAAACGACCAGGGCCTCGACGGCGGCGAGCTTGGCCGGCAGCGCAAACTCTACTACCGCGAACTAATCGCTCGCTTCGCGCATCACCTTGCGCTGGTCTGGAACCTCGGCGAGGAAAATACGAACACGACCTCGCAGCGAAAGGCGTTCAGCCGCTATATTAAAGAGGTTGACCCTTACGAGCACCCAGTCGTTATGCATACCTACCCCGGCAAATATGAGGAGTTTTACAGTCCATTGTTGGGCTACGAATACTTTGACGGACCATCGCTTCAGACAAACGATACGCACGCCCAGACGGTAAAATGGCTCGACCGCTCGACCTCTGTCGGCCGACGGTGGTTCGTTAGCCTGGACGAAATCGGCCCCGCCCACACCGGTGTCAAGCCGGACAAAGATGACTATTGGCACGACGAAGTCCGGAAGAAACATTTGTGGGGACACCTGATGGCCGGCGGTGCAGGCGTCGAATGGTACTTCGGATACAAGTTCGCCCACAACGACCTGAATTGTGAAGATTGGCGCAGCCGGGAGCATATATGGGAGCTGACCGGCTACGCATTGGAGTTTTTCCACCAGCATCTGCCCTTTACCGAAATGAGCCACAACGACAAGCTAACCACGGCCAGGAACGACTACTGCTTCGCGAAACGCGGCGAAGTTTACGCTATATATCTGCCGGCCGGCGGCACTACGTACCTCGATGTGGGCAACCGCTCGGCGACCTTCTCAGTACGCTGGTATAATCCACGTATGGGTGGTCCGCTGCGGACAGGCACGGTCGCGGCAGTTGCCGGCCCCGGTTCAGTTGCCATCGGCCATCCGCCGCAGGATACCACTAAAGACTGGGTCGCCCTGATAAAGAAGAAGCAGTAGATTTGCACGGGAATAGGAAAATATGAAGGGCCGCGAGCAATTCGCTTGCAGCCCTTTCGTTTTGAATTCCACTATTGTCTTCGGCGCTAACGCTGGTCGTGTGGAACGGTAACGGTTGCGCTGCGAACAGCAGCATTGCCGCAATCGTCCACGGCCTGATAGGTTATAGAATAAATTCTGTCGCTGCCGGTCCCACTGCGTTCAGCCCTTAGATAGATGGAGCCATCATCGCTTACT
>Ga0114922_10001016_pt1 | contig 26806 bp, 20 predicted proteins | sample AartaG_FD_100975 | JGI IMG/M metagenome (GOLD analysis project Ga0114922, IMG submission 100975) | Deep subsurface microbial communities from Aarhus Bay to uncover new lineages of life (NeLLi) - Aarhus_00045 metaG | ecosystem: Environmental > Aquatic > Marine > Oceanic > Sediment | place... | reverse complement strand
AGTGTGGTACTTGTTGCTCTAAATCAACCTCCTATACCTGGGATTATGATTGTAGGCTTTTCGGTGTTTGTGAGGCTAGAGGGGGATATCAAACAGATGATTTTGATTGTAATGGTGGAAATGGGTGTAACTCTCCCCAAATTTGTTGTGCTGAATACACTAATCCAACAACAATATATTCGCAAAGGGCTTGCTCTTCTTATTCTCCTGGCACTGCTGCCTGCAACACTTGCTGCGGAGGTGCACCAGGGAGTGGGTGTGCTGGTAATGACCCGCAATTTTCCCATATGTGCACAGGAGATGACCAAGATGCTATGGCCAAGGATTTAGTTGTTGCTTGTAGCACTCCTGATGGTAGTGCTCCTAAGTGCCAGTACGTTTGTGATGCTGGTTTTATATATAACACTGGTAATGATGCCTGTGAAGGTTCTGGTGGATGCATGGGCTCTATCCCTGCTTTTGCATCTGGATGTCAAGGAGATTTCAATAATGTTCCTACTGGTGTTGATAACCAAACCAAACTTGTGAATCAAGGGGATTGCAGTGACCCGCAAGATGCTGTTTGGTGTGAGATAGAATGCAAGCCTGGATATCAGGTGAATCCTGCTGGTGATGCTTGTGAACGTAGTGGACCAGACCCAAGACCGCCTGGTGTGCCTTGGTGTCATAAGGCAGAGACCGAAGCTGATTGTCAAAAACTAAATACCCAGTTTGCAAAAGAGGTTGATGGCATCGGCACTTTATGTAAATGGTGCCCTAAGCCCAACAATGAGGCTCCAGGAAGAGGATATCTTTACAGTTTTTATCGCACAGGGGGTGCTAGAACTGAGGGAAGAACCCATGCTTGTGTTGATACAATGAATGACCCTCTTAACTGCGGAGGGTGCGGATTTATTGAGAGTGGCAATGATATTATTTCTTCTAACAATCAAGGCTTTTGTGACTGGAGAACTCCTTACTGTGTTGCAGGGAGATGTAAAAATATGGCTGATGCCTTGGCTTCCTGTACAAATGAAGTCTATACTATCCAGGCTGGCACACGTACAAACCAACTCCTTGTTCCTGAAGGGGACTCTTACTTTGAATTCCTTGACCCATTATATAATCAAGATGGTAGTGAGCGTGCAGACGGCCCTGGTGGAGGGACTTTTATAGGCAGAAGGAACAGACTAGCCAGCGCTCTTGCCTGCGCACAAGAAGTTAAGATAACAGAATACACCAGCGAGGGGCGGTTTAGTCTCTACACCCAATGGCCTGTGCCTGCAGGTAATCCTGCCACTGGAACAAGAGACTTGATAATAGATAGTAACAATCTCTTGGGGCAAATACAAAGGCCTGATCAAGTTATTGGTGGTTTTTCTCTTGATGATTTATTAAATGTAAGAGGGCTTAACTCCTTTTATTCATATTATGGAGTGCATGGATGGAGGCCGGTTTCAAAACCATATATTTTACGGCTAACCCCAAACACCTCTAATTCTCTTGATAACACGACCTATGGCCGTGTTAGAATAGAAACAACAAGCGGTGAATGCATTCCAGGAATGTTCAGGTCTGTTAGTCCTAATGCCGAGGGCAAATGGGGTTCAGAGTATTGCGGAGCAGACGGCACCTGGGGACCTTATACCCCCTTTGGACGGGAGATAGAACCAATCTTCACCCTTCAACAGATTAATAGTGACCCTGATATTTGCACGCAAGTGGGTGGAACTGACTTTAATGAAAGACTTGGGTGCTGTGGTGATGCCAAGTGCAAGGAGAATAGCGGATATGCCTGTCATGTCCAAGGCATTTGTGATGGTACCAACTGGCACGATGCAAGAGACACAAATACATATGGAGAGATCTTTAGCTCTGGTTTGTGCGAGCCAGAGGAATTGGACTATCTTATTGCTAATGTTGAAGGCGAGTTTGCAAAGTGTGTTGACTATGAACTAGATCTATTTAACAGATATGCCCGGGCTCATAGGGAGTGCATTCCTAACTATGCTGTGAATTATACAGATATATTTTGGGGTTGGGATGGCTTTGATGGTCCTAATGAGGATGAAAGACGTGCTATTGATGTTGGCCTTGCAGGAGGAACAATATATATCTGCGGAGCAGGAATGTATGGTGTGAGTGGTCATAGAGGGTTGGTAGAAGCTCATGGTAACCATTGTGTGGGACACCCCACATACGCAAGATATGTAGAAAACGCAGAAGCCTGGGGTGGCATAACCTATGTTTGTGATATCCACCACTTAGATGATGCTTTTGCCTACGCAGCCCTTCTAGACGCAGAACAATCAGCCTTCCATGCAGAGGACAGTGTTGTTCCTTATGAATATTGTCCTGCTTCTATTGACAGATGGTTAGAAGATGAGCCAGGATATCCTAAGCGGGAATATGTAGCAATGGTTCCCTGCCCAGGAAAAATAACCATTAGTGAAAATATAGACCTCAAGCACACCTTTATTAAGGGTGGGGTAAGAAGCTGGAGTATAAGTGTGGGTGGCACCCAGACCCGTCCAACAGTATCTGAATGTGCAGCACCCCGGTATGATGGAGAGTTCTTGCCAACTTATAAATTAGAAAGAACCATGTACTATCCAAGCAATGGAAGTGTGATGGGCAGTGTTGCTAATCACAGCTATCTGTGTTATCGTAATGCACAAAGAACAACTGACACCAAGGCAGACATTGCTGTTTGCTGTGGCTCTGACGGCTGTGCTAATATTCCAGGGGCCTTGGGCAATAGGGGTGTGTCTGCAGGCATGTCTGTAGAAACCCCCGACGGAAGAAGAATTTACTGCTTGAACAATGGCAGTTGGAGCATGGACCTGGATTTCAACTACACCCAAGATATTTGTCAGCAGGCTTATCTCTTCCCTACTGGCAACTACTGCTGTGCAGAAGGTGATGATACAAGCACATGGATTAATGAGTCTTATAATGACCTTGGAGGACCAGGCGCTTGCTTTAAAGGGACCAGACAGCTTAATGAGGATTTATTGACATATAATAATGTCCAGTATAACGATGTGGTTGTGTTTAATGGAACCTTCAGAGGGTGTGGATTCAACAACTCCTTGTTCCATCTCAGCCCTGAGTTTGAGGCAGGACCCAACAGATGCGTACCAGATACCAATGGAAGCCTGGGCCCTGTCTGCTTGCAGACTATAGAAGACTGGCCTAACCCAGGAGCCAATTTCACTGCTCTGAGTCCTTTCAGAACCAACCAGTCTGTGATAAGAGCAGCAGACCAGTGTACTATCCTTCCAATCTCAAGCGGAGTTTACTGTAGCTTTAACAACACCTGGGAGTTAACTAATGGACTGAATCTATCTCATAAGTGTATTGTTCCAGACGACTTATTAGCATACATGAGAGCACAAGCTGGCGGTGAGAACCTGACTGGAGAATGGTGCTGTGAACCCGACCAGTGTTGGGACCCTCTCGACAGCGGTGGCCGATGCATTGAGGAACAACTGGATCCTAGCTTATACTATCTGCTCAATGAATCTGCTGCTTACAAGTGTTTGCAAGGAGCATGGATTAATGTGCGTGCTACTGGGACGAGAACACCAGACGGTTGCTTTGCAGGAATCTGCCCACAGGATTCCCAGTGTTTCTATAACCCTGCAGGAGATCCAGCTGATAATAACAATGTGAGTGAAGGAGCTAATCCGCAGTGTATCGATGATGGTCAATATATAGGAGATGTTGTGTGCGAGGCAGGCAACTGGACTACAAGAACCAGGAAATTAGCCGGTGTCCTGGCAGGCCTGGTTGACTTTGCTACTGATGACTTTGTCATGATGTGCGGCCCGCCAGAAAAAGTGCTTAACTATGAGCCGCGCCCCTGGTTCACTAATAACTTCTGTGTTATGAACCTGAATGACCAGAGGATTATAGGAGTGACTCTTAACAAACCAGTATATGACCCTAGCAACAACACAGATTTCAGGGCAGCTCTTGAGCAGAGATTCTTGATGGCCTATCGTTATGAAGGGGTTAACTTCACCTTTGATCCAACATGTAGCCAGAGCGCAGACACCTTCCTGAAATGTGCAGATATCAGTTTCAATAACAGGGACTATTTACATCTCTATTATAATGATGAGTATGAGCTGGTGGTCTTGAGTAATGAGAATATCTATGCTCTTAACGGAGGTGTAGGGGCCCTTATCTGCGCTGCTCTTCCTGACTGGCTCAAATGGCTCTGTCCTGTACCAACCCCTCTTGAACAGAGCTTGAATGATGTAAGGCTTTTCAACATGACCTATGGTGCAAAGCTTGGAGCTAACCAGTGGGTATTTGGGGTGGCTGAACAGCTATGCGATCCTATAACGCGCGACCGCGACATGATTTACTCTTTCAACTACTCTGGCTTCTCGGCGAGAGACTTGAGTTATATAACCTCACAAATCAAGGCAGACGAGGTTAACATAACCCGGGACCAGAGGCACATATTTATTAAGAACCCAAAGAAAGAGGATGCCTGGGCTGCACTTACCCTTCTAAGGAATACAGCGCAGGAATAAAAATGCAGGGCATACAAATTTTTTTATTTTTTGAGGTGAATGATTAATGAGAAAAGCGGCTTATGCTGGCTTGTTCTACCCCAAGACAGTCGGAACGCTTACTAAAACCCTGGAAGAGTGCTTCACAGGAAAACTCGGACCAGGAGCTCTTCCTACAAAGCCAAGGCCAGGAGCTCTTCCTGTTAAAGCAGTTATATCTCCTCATGCAGGCTATGTTTATAGCGGTATGGCTGCTGCTTGGAGCTACAAGGCCCTGGCAGAAACAGAACTCCCAGACCTCTTTGTTCTTATTGGACCAAATCATAGAACTAATGAGTCAGGGATTTCACTTGACACCTTTGAAACCCCTCTCGGGCTTGTAAGGCCAGACCAAGAGTTTGGGAAAGCCCTTGCAGGCAAGGGAAATATCAAGATTAATGAGGAGGCACACCTTCCCGAACACAGCCTAGAAGTCCAGTTGCCCTTTCTGCAGTTTGCTCTTGCTGACAGGGCTGAGAAAATTAAAATCCTTCCTCTTCTAGTATCTGATGACCTTGATATTGAGAGTGCTGCTAAGGATTTAAAGGGAACAATTACTGAGCTCAAAAGAAGGGTTGCCTTTATTATCAGCTCGGATTTCACACACTATGGCCCCAGCTATGGTTACCTACCATTTAAAGACAATATCAAGAAAAATCTTTCAGATTTAGATATGGGTGGTGTTAACTTCATAAAAAAAGGCGATGCAGAGGGGTTCCGGGATTATGTTCACAAAACAGGAGCCAGTATTTGCGGCTATCTCCCGATAATCCTGCTCTTGAAAACAATCACCTTTGAAGAGGCCTTGTTAGAGCAGTACTACACCTCTGGCGATGTGACTAATGATTACACTAACAGCGTGAGTTATGCAAGCATTATATTCAGGTAGATGTTCCGGCAGATATTCAGGTAAATAAAAATGATTAGCAGAAAAAAAAGAGCCCAGATAACCATGTTTGTAATCTTTGGCTTGATATTATTAATTATTTTTATAATTCTTATGGCTATTAGAAAGATGGCAGAGCCCAAAATAAATCCTCTCCGGGGTGTTCTTAATGAGCTGGAAACAGGAAAGATAAAAAGCCATGTGACTGCCTGCATAAAAGAGACAGCCGAGAACGGAATTGAAAAAATTGGTGCTAATGGAGGGGTTATATATTATTTTGAAGGCGGAACTATCCGCTTTAATGAGTTGGTGCTTGGACAGGATTATATTAATTACACCTATCTTGATGATCCCTACTTTGTTTCCTATGCTCTCAAGAAGAATTCTCTTTGCAACATGATTAGTTATGATATCCCAGATTATCCTCGGGTCAGCACTCCTCTTGATCAGATTAGTGTTATCTATAATAATAATTGCATGTATGCTTCTTTCTATTCTGCCTATGACGGCTTCTATGGAGAGAATGTTATGAACAAGCTGTGCTATGTTGCCCGTGAGTCAGCCTGCGAGGGCTTTGCAAAGGGCAGAGACCTGGGGCTGACAATACAAAAACAGTTAGAAGACTATGTTGCCAACAAGCTCCCCTTATGCGTTAATTTTTCTGCTTTTGCAGAGAGGGAGTATGTTAACATCACTGTGGTAAGAGACCCAACCGTAGAAGCAAACATTCATAACTCAGAGGTTGTGTTTATTGTTCAGTATCCGCTCAAGATAACCTTTGAGAACCAAGAGCCAGTGACCAGAATTTTTGATTATGAAGCAACTCTTAAAGTGAGGCTTGGCCTGATATATAACTTCCTCTATGACCTGCTCTCTACTGATTCACAGGACATAACCTTTGATATTAACACTGCATTTATCAGTTCCCCTTACTGGAGGCAGGGAATAGAGCTAAGAAGAGTAGAGGATGCCTATTTCAACACCTGTCCCAGTGTTACTTGCTTTGCACCCTATGACTATGATGATATCCTTGAAATCACTGACAGGAAATCCCTGGTTAACGGTAAGCCCTTCTTATTTAGGGGGGTTGTTGAGAACAGAAAACCCGCGCTTGACTTGTTAAGTGTAGAATATACTTTTGATTTGAAAAATACAAATGTTGTTGAGATTACTTTCAGGGGTTATGACCCAGATGACACAGGAGTTACTTATCATTTCTTATCCCAAGGCCCTGGAGCTGGTTGGAGAGAAAATGATGCACAGATTCTTCAGTGGCTCCAAGACGGCCTGCTTAAAATCTCTATTGGAAACAGGGATTATTCAAAGGGAGGACACGATGTTGCAATCCTTGTAACAGATGATAATGGCCTCTATGACTACCAGTGGTTTAAGATTAAAATAATAGACACAAGAACTAACAGGCCTCCGCAGGATGATTGCATTAGGCACTGTATTTATCATGCATGCACGCATTATACTTCTGGTGGTCAATGTGATGTTTGTGTAGGCAGGGGTATGCCCCCCCCTGTAGATGAATGCCCTCTTAGTTCAATGGAGCCTAAGCAAAACCCATATAAGGACTGTATAAAATGGTGTTGGCTGGCCAACAATGTGTGCTGGGACGTTTGCCATGGTGGCTTTGGTGAGTATGGTACTACTTGTGGAAGATGCGGGCGGCCAATCATGCATTCCGGAGACCCTGAGAAACACGTTGACTGCTCTCAAAAATCAAGCCCAGCACAATGCAATGTTCATTACCCTGACTGCTTCTGGGTGAGGCACCAGGTTGATTATGCTTATGCAGAAGAATGCCTTAATGATACCCTGCTGCACACACCAGAGGCTCCTGCTTATATTATCCTAGAGGAAGAGATATGAAAATTTGAGAATTTATCAATTATAATCATTTGACGAGATTATCATAAAACAATAAACTTTATATACTCTCAAAAAAAGATTAAAAAAATAAAAAAGGGTGGTTGAGTGATGAATAATAAAAAACTTTTATTGGTCTTACTACTCAGTACAATGTTGTTCTTGGTGTTATCTATTCTCCCTGTAGCTGCCCAGCCTTTAATAGCTGACCACACAGCTGCAGCAGATTTTGACAACATTCCAGCTTCTTATATTCAGCAGGCCAAGAGCATGTTTAAGATAACCTATGGGCACACCTCTCATGGAAGCCAGATAGTGTCTGGGATGAGCTTTTTAGAAAGCGAACTTGGTGCTCCGTATGATTATAACTCTCTTAGCCAGACCTGTACTAATACTGTTTTCCTATGTGATCGATATCCTGCTGGTGACCTAGGCAATCCTGATTATACTACTTGGATGACCAGGACAAGGACCTTGCTGAATGGTAATAGCTATAACAGAAATCTGGTTGTCTGGTCCTGGTGCGGCCAGCACGCCACAGCAACGGTCAGTGAGATTGATAACTATCTAACACAGATGGATGCACTTGAGCAAGACTTTCCTGGAGTTACCTTTGTCTACATGACAGGACACACCAATGCAGGCTCTGGTCCTCCAAGCGGACAGACTTATCTGCGTAACAAGCAAATACGCGACTATGTTACAGCCAATGATAAAATCCTTTTTGACTTTGAGGATATTGAGAGCTGGGATCCAGGAGGTAACTTCTATGCAAATGCTGATGATGACTGTGACTGGTGCCCTAACTGGTGTACAAGCAACCCAACAGACTGTGCTTCTCTGCCGTCCAGCTGTGCGCATTCCCCAGAGGGGGGACAGGACCCAGAGCGAGCCTTGAACTGTGAGCTAAAAGCAAAGGCCTTCTGGTGGCTCTTAGCAAGACTTGCAGGATGGAACGGACTTTCCCAGAGCGCTGGTTGTTGTATTGATGAGCAACTAGGGCTTTGCTCTGAGGTTTCCTCACAAGCAGAGTGCCAGACAGGAAACCTGATTTTCGCTTCTGGTGTTCCCTGTTCAACTGCCTGTTCAAAGGGCTGCTGTTGTGGTCCTAGCGAGACAGGCACAGTAAAGATTAATTACTCCTGCCAACCCCAAGAAACCTTTGTTACAATTACAGACCCCTCTGTTAATCTTGGTGATTCTTGTTCATGCGGAGGGAATACATATCGTGTTTCAGGCACAGTAACCAAGACTCCTTCAGGGACTCTTACTGGTGCAACAGTTAGTGCTGTTGGCCTGGGTGTGAAAAACATGACGAGAACAGGTGGTTTATATGTTCTTAATGGTGTTCCTGAAGGTACCAGTGTTGTTATAGCAGCTACAAAGCAGGGTTGCTTGTCAGGCAGCACAACCATTCCTAATCTTGACTCTAATCAGGCAAATGTAGATGTTGTACTCAACTGTGAATGCCAACCGCCGGATTGTAACATGACTACAAAGCAGTACTGTAGGTCAGATGATACTTGGAGTAACATTCATAATTTAGCAGACCCGGTTGATAAAAACAATTATTGCTCACGCTGCTCTAATGACCCTGACTGTGGTGCTCCTCCTGAGTGCCAGAGCGGCGATGGACAGTGTCCTCCAGGCTGTACTGCTGCGAATGATGATGAGTGCATATGTGACAACCGGAATCCCAATAATGTTTGTCCCATCCACTGCGATATGACCAATGATATTGACTGTAATATATACAGCCCTGTGTGCGGGGATGGTATTATAACCTATCCCTATGAAACCTGTGAGGACGGAGTTCAGGGCCTGTTCTTTTTATGCGATGATGATGACTGTGCAGAGCCAGAAGAAGAAGGAGCATGTAACTGCAGAGACCTGTCTGGCTGCGGCAATGGCGTGTTTGAGCCTTCCATAGGAGAGCAGTGTGAAATGGGCATGATGTGTGCCAATGGCTCTATGTGCGAGAACTGCCAGTGCGGACCAGTCCAATGCACAGGCTCTGTAAAGAAGCCAACCCTTAGAAACCCTGAATTTGATTTTAGCGACAGGGAGATTAACCTGTCATGGTCGCTCCTAAGCTCATGCGAATCCAGTGTTGCCACCTATTCTGTTTTCAAATGCAACAAAACAACTGCCGGAGAATGCTCATCAACAACAGACTTCAGCTGGATAGCCAATGTCCCTTACACCCGGATGAACTATTCTGATCCAGACATTATTCAGAGCGCAGAATTCTGTTATTATATACAGGCAACTTATCGTGGTAATCCCCCTACTACAGCAGAATCTGATATTAAATGCCAGAAGACGGGAGATTACTTTTGCATGGAGCCACACCCAGATGAGTTTTGTATGAACAATATTAGAATGAGGTGTGATGCAAACAATGTTATAGACCCAATTCCTGGTGGGGACTGCAATCCATATATGTACTGTGTGGGTCCGAACAGGGATGGTAAGACAGAGTGCATAAACCAGAGCATTTGCGACTCTTGCAACGGGCTTTATGGCATGTTTGCTGATGAATTTAACCTAAGGGTGAGAGTTAGGATCGGAAACTCTACTTCAGGATATTATGATTATAGATACTGCCACCCTGGAGTCGGCCCTATCTTAGTCGGTTGTTATAGGGACAGGACCAAGACCTTGTTCAGCAAGTTTGATTATTGTGCTAATGTAGCTAATTGCTATGATTACAAGTCAAAAGAGGCTTGTGAAGCAGACCCAGACCCTTGTGGAAAGAATAATGGTTGTGCATGGGCTGATAGAAGCAACACCCCTGCATTTGACGGAGAAGGCGGTGTTTGCAGGCCAATAGATAAGGCATTACAACGGTGCGAGTTCTGTGATAACGATGAGTACAACTGGCTAAGCCCTGGCTGTACCCCACAGACATGCAAGTTATTCGGAGAATGCTTTTTCCAAGGAACTTCCACAACCCGGATTAATGTTGAAACCTGCACCAAGAAATCAACTGCCACCTGCTTTGACTATGCCACCCAGGCTGAATGCACCGGTGGAAACCCTGTGAGCGTGGATGTAAAATATACTAATGATGTAAGAACAGGAGGAACCCACATCCTAACCCCAAGCTTTGATGCAATGAACCTTACCAAGTGCTATTGGATTGACTTTGGAAATGGAAATGGTGGGTGCTACAGAAATGCAGATAACCTTCCCATTGACTTTATTTTGAACACTGGCTTTGACTGTGCTGAGGGAGACTTCTACTGCGAGGCAGACTTCTCTAATCCAAGAACAGTAATCCTGCCTTCATCCTATGGGATTTATCCTGCTAATGTACAGATACTCTACAATGCCCAGGACAACTACCCTGCAAACCAGCTGAAAACATACTTCTGTATATCAACAGGCACTTGCTATCCAACAAACCAAGGAACTGACGGAGAGTATCATGTCCGAATGAACACTTCAGGAACCTATAATCTGCGTTATTATTCAGTAGACCCTGCTAATAACTTAGAGGTTGTTCAAACCAAGCCCATAAAGGTTGATGCAGAGAGGCCCTTTATTAATCTGACAGACCCAGACAACCCAGATGATTTCCCAACTAACGTGCAGGTAGTCCCTGTGGTTGGAGAAACATCAATTGACTCTAAGTTTGTGTGCGCACAGAATACTAATACAGGAAGAACAGCTTGCATTAACAACTGCGCCCTTACAGGAGGAGTTAACCCTTGCTTCTCCAACACAACAGGCGTCTTTAACTTAGATATCCATATTGGCAATGATAACACCACAGATGTTGTGTTTTATGCAGAAGACTTTGCAGGAAATGTTTACCAGAACACCCTCCTCGGAGTGTTGCTGGATGTTGACCCACCAGACCAACCAATAATAATAATTTCACCGCTTACATAATAAAAAAAGAGGTTTGATTTGAGAAGATGAAAAAGAGACCCAGGAAATTATTAAGTCCCAACTTGTTAGTGCTTGTACTCATGCTATTGGTCTTTTTACTTTTATCTTCTTTTACACAGGCCCAGTGGATAACAATTAACACCAGCGGAGTTGAAGTTAACACAACCTATACTGAACTGGTTTACCTTGTGGAAGCAAACATAACCAATATGACTGGTTTTTTACGTTCCTCTAGAACTGTACCATATAATCCTTCTTCTCAACCCTCATATACTTACATAACAACCTCTCGGACCAGATTGCCTACAGACACCTATGTTTTTCAAATTATGGCAAGAGACCATGTATTTAATTATAGGTATGCTACTGAGAGTTTTGAGATTATAATCCCAATCCCTCCTGGCTGTGGTGACGGCAACCTGGATGCTGGCGAGGAGTGTGATGATGGTAATAATGATGATGGTGATGGATGCAGTGCTTATTGCGAGCTTGAAGAGTGCGGTGACAACCAAGTACAGGCTGGCGAGGAATGCGATGGCACCGACCTGAATGGGATGGATTGCGATGACATCGGCAATTTTGTCGGCGGAAATCTTGACTGTGATAATAATTGCTACTTTGATACAGATGGCTGTTACAGCCCTGTCAATTACTGCGGAAACAATGTGGTCAATCCTGGCGAGCAGTGTGATGGTGGTCTTGATGGCATGGAGTGCGAGGATATAAGTAATGAATTCACTGGAGGAACTCTGAGATGCGATTCTGACACTTGTTTGTATGATACAAGCAGTTGCACAGGCCCAACCCAGGGCTACTGCGGTGATGGAACTGTTGAAGTTGGCGAGCAGTGTGATGGTGGTCTTGATGGCATGCAATGCGATGATGTAAATCCTGCCTTTACAGGTGGAAGCCTTAGGTGTGACCCCGATACCTGCCTTTGGGATACAAGCAATTGCGAGGGCATCCCAGGTGCTTATTGCGGTAATGAGGTTATTGAGCCGGGTGAGCAGTGTGATGGAGATGAATGGGGGGATATTGTTGATTGCACTGACTTTGATTTTACAAGCGGTGTGCTTGATTGTGTTGCCTGTGGGTTTGATACAAGTGACTGTGAAGGAGATGAAGGCGGCTACTGCGGTAACAACAACATAGAGGTTGATGAGCAGTGCGATGGCAGTGACTGGGGAAGCATAGATGACTGCACTGACTTTGACAATTTTATTAGCGGAGATCTTGACTGTGGCCAGTGCTCCTTTGACACAGGTGATTGCACAATGCCAACTCCTTACTGTGGCAATAATTTCATTGATGGCGATGATGTGTGTGATGGCAGTGACTGGGGCGACATAGATGGATGTGAAGATTTTAATGCTTTCAATGGCGGTTATCTGAGATGTGGGGACAACTGCCACTTTGACACAGGTGATTGCACCTCGAGTGGAGCAAACACAGTTAATGGTTCATGCTATGATAATAAGAAGAATGGTGATGAAACCGGTGTTGATTGCGGGGGCAGCTGTCTTGGCTGTGAGAACGGAGATCCCTGCTTAGAAGACATGGATTGTCTTTCATACTACTGCAAAAATAATATTTGCTCTGCACCAAGCTGCACTGATAATATCATGAATGGCTTAGAAACAGATACTGATTGCGGTGGAGACTGCCCTGCCTGTCCCTTGGATAGCGGGTGCAACATAAACACGGATTGTGCAAGCGGTTTCTGTAATCCCACCACCTCCCAGTGTGATACTCCCTCCTGTGATGATGGATATAAGAATGGTGATGAGGCAGATGTTGACTGTGGCGGAGGCTGTCCTGCAAGGTGCGATGTGGGCAAGAAATGCAACTCTCTAAATGATTGCAAGTCTGGCTATTGCGAGGCAGGCACTTGCAGCTATGACCCAACCAAGGATACTGATGGCGACGGCATGCCTGATAAATGGGAGGATAAGTTTGGCTTAGACCCAAATGATCCCTCTGATGCCTATGAAGACCTTGATGGAGACAAGCACTCTAACCTTGAGGAGTACCTGGACGGCACAGATCCAACAGACCCCACAGATCCGCTACCTAAGAAAAAGCGCATCTTACAGATTATCCTTCTGATACTCGGACTCCTGTTAATGATAGGCAGCACTGCTTTCCTTATATACTCAAGAAAGGTGCTTATACCACAGCAGAGGGCTGCTGCTCAACGAGCTATGCAGCAGAGGCAAAAAGCGCAGAGGGCAGCACAGCCACCAGGAAGGGCCAGGCCAGGAATGCCTGTGAGAAGAAGACCCCTTAGAAGAAGGCCTGCTTCAAGGCAGACCGCCAGGAAATCCTTGATTAGCAAGTTTGGAGAGGGGGAGAAAGCAGGAGCTAAAAAAGAAGCAACAGCCCCTCCTGCAAAAGGAGCAGAAACACCTAAATCACATAAAAAACCCAAACCCTCAGAGGAATATGTTTCATTATCAAAGCTTAAAGAGAAACCTGAACAGGCCAAGGTCAAGGCTAAGAAACCAGCGGCCCCTAAGAAACCCCTAGGAGGAGCATTTAAGAAGTTAAAAGAGCTATCTGAGGAGACCAAACCCTCCAAGGGTAAGGAAGGTGCAAGCTCTGCTTTAAAAGAATTATCAGAATCATATAAACAAAAGACCACCAAGAAAAAACAAGTAAAGAAAGAGTAAAGGGCAGTAAAAGTTCAGGAAAAGGAGAGTCTTCTTTATGAGAAAAGCACAGATAAGCCAGGTATTTACGTATCTAATAATAATTCTTGTAGTTGGACTAATAGTTATTTTGGGGTATAAGGGAATCATTAGCATAATGAATGTTAATTGCGAGAAACAAAGGATAAGCTTTGAAAAAGACCTGATCGGATATCTTGAGGGCTACTCTGATAAGGGCTCTGTTCATGAAGAACTCCTTGACGCCCCCTGCGATGTTGATGGTGTGTGCTTTGTTGATGCAGGATACTGCTCTTCTCCACCTGCTTTCATTCCAATAGCTGGGTATGGGGTAAGTGATGATGTCATAATTAGCAGTGTAGAGGACTGCACGGCAAACATATTTTTTATGGGGGAATTCACAGAGGTGCCTGAATTTCTGGATGATTCACAGAAGTTCTCAAATAAAATAAAAGTGACCAATTCCTCAGGCATTAATTGCTTTAAAGTAAGGAACGGCAAGTTCAAGTTTTTATTCAAGGGTCAGGGAAGGAAAACACAGATTGAGTCTGGCTGGTGATTAAAATCCTTATTGGTGCGATTAAATGGTTAGAAAAATGAGGTGGGGCAAAAGGGGTTTTGCTATTCAATTTAACTGGTTGTTTGTACTTCTAGGTGGAGTTGTGATTCTTGGCTTCTTTTTTAGTATTATTAATAACCAGACTGTGAAACAAGAGGGGGAAACAGCACAAAAATCAACCCAGGAAATCAATGATTTATTAAAAGTGAGCCTCTCATCAAGGGACACCCAGAAAATAGTTTCTTTTGAGAAGAAAATAGCCTTTTCATGCGATGATGAAATATCTGCCTTTTACATTGGGAGCGCTTATAAGTATAGCAGATACGACTATAATGCCATCTTCTCACCCACAGAACTGGAGGGCACAGAGCTAATTGTACAAACCCTGGTTTTTGAAGCCCCTTTCAAAGTTCTGCCTCTTGTTCATGTTACTAATAGGGATACAGAGTATGTTTTTGTTGAGGATGCTCCTGTTATTACCATTGCTTATAACTCCTTGCCGGAGAATGTCACCAAGAGCCTTATCCCAGCCCCTCTAGGAACAATTGCCGCTTATCCCAACAATAACTATGACCACACAGTTTTTGTTTTGACTGATGAATCCAAGCTGGCTGGACTTACTAATTTTGATAACCCCAACAACAAGGCTTATGCTGTGGTTATCAAGTCAGGGAGCGGGACAGTTATCGATTATGGTAATATAACCTTTTACTTTCATGATTCGTCTGGTTTTGTGGACAATGGCACAGCACCCTTCTTGGGCTTAGACACGATTTCAGGAGCAATTATTAGTCATGACAGGGAAATCTATGAGTGCAATCTCAAAAAAATTATGCAAAGGGTTGAACTTCTGGCTGGCTTGCACTCCCAGAGGATGTTTAACTACACTAACCTCGCCTCTGCTATTTGCAGGGACAATTATCCCCTTGCACAAATCCACCTGGATAATATTCGAACCTATGCCTCAAGAAGACCATTAACTGTTGGTGATTTCCAGGTCCTTGTTGGCGCTATGGGTGACTTGAAATCCCTGAACAGTTACCTCCTGACTAAAACAGAATGCCCGCTTATATATTGATTATATTAATTCCAAAAGCCTAGAGAAGATGAGGAAAAGATGAAGAAAAAAGCACAATTGCAGATGAGTGAAACCATTTTTGTAGTCTTTATCATCCTTATAATAATCCTCTTTGGCTTTATTGCCTATTCAAAGTTTCAGGAGGGAGCGATTAAAGAGCAGCAAAAGAGGTTCAGAAACATGAGGGTTATAGAGCTCGCTCACCGGCTTAGTGCCTGGCCAGAATTAGAGTGTTCTGTTGCAAGCACCTCAAAATTTGTGTGCCTCGACACAACCAAGCTCATGATCCTTGGAAATTTTATTAACAAAAGCAAGCATGAGAGCACGTATGCCTTTAATTATTATTTTGACCTCTTGAGAAACTCGAAGATTAGCGTGACTGAGATATATCCTTCACACACCCAGACTCTTGGAGTGGATTACTGGATTTTATACGAGAACCAGGGGAAGACAAGAACCACAGAGGTTATATGGGTGCCTGTTAATCTTTATAACCCTCTTGTAAAGACCTATGCCCTTGGGATAATGGAATTACAGATATATGAATAAGGAAAAAGGGAGAGAAAAAGAAAGAAGGAAAGAAAGAGAGAAAGGAAAAGGAAAATGGTGAAGAAAAGAGCCCAACTGGAAATGATAGGCTTGGTTGTTATTGTAATCATAGTTATTACAGCTCTTTTAATCTTTACTGTTTACAAGATATCTAATCCCAGCAAGAACATACAGAAGAGATACATGAACAAGGAGATAGCAACAAACCTGCTGATAGCCATGACCAACACTGACGTTAGAGAGTGCTATAACCTCTCCTTAGCATCATTGATAACAGATTGTGCAAGGACCTACCATTCAATTAGTTGTTATGATAACACGAGCTGTGAAATAGCTAACAAGACGATTTATGATATCCTTAACAGGACCCTGATGGATTGGGGGGTAAGCTTTAACCTGTCGGTTGAGAACACCAACCTGAGCTTTGTTAATCTGGGCTGTACCTCAAGAAGAGAGAAAGTGCAGAGCTTTCAGATACTCCCTCTGGACCCCGGCCAGGTTGAGATGATCCTTGATATTTGCATTTGATAAATCAAACACAAGCCATAATCTATTCTAAGACTTTCACCTCAATCTCTCTGCTGCCTCTTGGACCGTCAAGCTCTACCAGCATAAGTGATTGCCAGGTTCCCAAGACCAGTCTCCCATTCTCAACAGGCATTGTCTCGCCCGGGCCAAGAATACCTGCTTTGATATGTGCCCCTGCATTGCCGTCGATTCTGTCGTGGAGATATCCGGCATTATCTGGGAAAACCTTGTTAAGTGCATTCAGGAAGTCAACGCACACATTTGGGTCGTGGTTTTCATTAATAATTATTGCAGCTGTTGCGTGCTTGACAAACACATGACAGACCCCTTTCTTTACCTTGCTTTTGCCCACCAGCTCATTAACCTTGCCGGTAATATCAACTATTTCCTGTTTTTTTGTAGTGCTTATCCTTATTTCCATGTTTAATGATGAGGAAAGGGCCTTTGTTTTTAATATTTTTTTAAGATATTAAGATTATTAAAGATACTGTTTAAAAGTAGTATTTAATTTAAGGCAAACTTTAAATACCCCAAACCGTTAGTACCTAATTGTTATGGAAAGAGCACCCGTCATTAAGGTTCAGTATCTCACAAAGAGGTTTGGGAAAAAGTCTATTCTTAAAAGAGTCTCCCTTGATATTAACGAAGGCGAGATCTTCGGTTTGGTAGGTGCGAGTGGAAGTGGCAAGACCACTCTTCTCAGAAACCTCATCGGATACCTGGTTCCTGAAGAAGGAGATGTTAAATTCAGGTATGATTATTTTGTTAAGGCAAAGAGCAGATTAAATAAACCCATGTATGCTTCTGTTTATAAACAGCAAAAGTTTGCCAGGAATCTCTTTGGTTTTGCAAGCCAGGAACCCTCTTTTTACAAAAGGCTCACTGTAAAGGAGAATCTCTACTACTTTGGTTCATTGTACAATCTTTCTAAAAAGGCACTTGAGTCAAACGCAGAAATCCTGTTGGCTCTGATGGACCTCAAAAATGCAGAGAACACGCTCGCAGGGGATTTATCCGGTGGAATGGAGAGGCGGCTGGATATTGCCTGCGCATTAATACATGACCCAGAGGTATTGATTCTTGACGAGCCAACCTCAGACCTTGACCCTTTGCTGAGAGACCACATATGGAGCCTGGTCCAGAAGATTAACAAGAAGGGAACAACTATAATCCTTGCAAGCCACCACCTCTCTGAGGTTGAGACCTTTTGCTCTCGCATAGCTATCATCAAAAGCGGCCGGATTATAGATGTTGCTAGCCCTGCAAGACTGATGACCAAATATGCAGAGTCGCAGGAGATAAGGATACAGACCTACCCAGGTAGTTATACTAATATTGCTGCTGCTCTTAAGAAACCCGGAAGCAAGGTTTTTGATATAAAGGTAAAGGGCTCAGAGCTGATAATATATTCTGACCAGCCGCAGATAGTTCTTCATAATTTAATCCATATACTTGACACTCTGAAGGAAGAGCTTATTGATATCAAGGTATCCCGGCCAGGCCTGGATGAGCTGTTCCTTAAGATAACAGGCAAATAGAACAGGACAGATAACAAGATGAAGGCAAAAAGCATTATAAAAAAGAATTTTAAACTCCTGCTTAGGTCCAAGGCTTCTGCTTTTATAATCCTGGTGGGGCCCCTTTTAATTATCCTATTAGTCGGCCTGGTTTTTAGTGGCCAGTCTTCTTATGGGTTGAGCATAGGATACTATACTCCTACACATAATAATTTAACCAATGCTTTTGTGGATTCCCTTAAGCAAAGCGATTATTATGTCCAGGAATTCAAGGATGAGGAGAGTTGTGTTAGGAAGATAGAACAGGGCATTATTCACACCTGCATAATCTTTCCCGAGGATTTCAAAATAAGTAATGAGCAGAAAAATGAACTCAGGTTTCTTGTTGATTACTCCAAGATGAACCTGGTCTACAAAGTGATAGACTCTGTTTCAGGCATTCTGGATGTTGAATCAAAAGAATTAAGCCAATCGCTAACCCAAGTCCTTCTTTCAAGAATCAATGCTACAATCAAGGATATAGAAAATAATTTAGTTATAGTAGGAGGCATTGAGTCTAATCTTAATACCCTGTCTCTTGACATACAAAGAGCAAAAACCAACACTGAGAACATGAAACTTGATATGAGAGAGGTCCGTGTTTCAAGTATAAAAACCCGTTTCTCTGCTCTCAACAAGACCATAAGCGACCTCAGGGAGAAAGGAGTAGATCTAATTAATGAGAGCAGGGAATACATTGAAGTTATAAAGGATGATGCTGGATGGAGTGATAATGAGACAGATGAGCTTGAGAAAGATTTTAATAAATTAAAAAACCAAACTATCGAGCTACATAACCTCTCTGTTGAGAGGATTCAAAGCGTGATAACTGCCATAGATGGGGTGTCTTCTTCTTTAGAAAAGCTTGAGTCAGACCTTAATAGAAGCAAGGAGCTTAATGAGGTGACCAAGGAGAAGCTTGACTCTGCCAAAAGCACACTCGCAAGCATCCAAAACGGATTTACAAATTTAAAGAATGCTCTAGAAAAGAGCAAAAAGAGACTTGAAGACATAGCTATAACAAAGGCAGAGACCATTGTGAGTCCAGTAAACACAAAGATAGAACCGGTGGTATCAGAGACCTCCAAGCTCACCTTTACTTTCCCCTTCTTATTGGTTCTGGTAATCATGTTTGTTGCTCTGCTCTTATCAAGCAGTCTGATAATGGTTGAGAAGCACTCCAAGGCCTTTTTTAGGAATTTCATAACCCCTACAAGACCCTTCCTTTTTGTGATAACCACCTTTTTAACCAGCTTTATAGTAGTAATCCTCCAAACCATCATAATACTCGGATTAGCAAATTATTTCCTGCACATCCCCTTGCTCAAGAATGCGCTTTTGACCATCTTGATAATCTTTGTTACAATAACCTTCTTTATTATACTGGGCATGGCTGTTGGATATCTGTTCTCCACCCAGGAAGGGGCAATAATGGTTTCAATAGTGCTCGGCTCATTATTCATGTTCCTGTCAAACCTGGTTGTTCCATTGGAGAGCCTTGCGCCCTTCTTTTCAAAGATAATAGGGTATAATCCCTATGTTATAGCATCTGACCTGTTGAGAAAATCCCTGCTCTTCACAGTCAATATCAATGAAACCATAGTAATAATCCTGATTCTCTTTGGGGCTTCTGTAGTTATCTTCTTATTAATAGCTCTTTTCCACGGGCTCATGGGTGTTAAGAAAATAAAAGAACCAAAAGAAGCGTTGGGGGATAGTTTTACAAAGCAAAAAGAGGGGTCTTCATCAAAATCAGCGACAAAGACCGAGGCCAAGGACACCCCAAGCGCCCACACTCTAGCTAAGCTGGAATTGTTCAAACAGGTTTCTAATATGACCAAGGCAGAATTTGAGGAAAACATTAATCTTAAGGAAAACAAAATAGCAAATACAGTTGAGAGGAGATTAGGAGATAAAAAACTAGCTCACAAGCTCAGGAAGACAACATCTAGGAAAGAGATACTGAAAATTCTGGCAGAGGAGATTAAAAAGGAAAAGAGGAAGAAAAACCCAGCGAAATGATTAATGAAATCTGATTTTCATATCTTCAACTCTTATTAAATATTAGATAACCTTTTTAAATACAGGACTTTAACCCTTCTAAAAATACGATAATTAAAATAGATACCCTTATTGGGAGGTGTTACTTTGAAAACGTCACATAAACGTGAGAAACATGAAACAAGTTCTGAAGAGCACAAGCACACAGAGCATAAAAAGACCGATAGCAAAACAAAACATAAAGAGACAAAGCACAAAGAAACCAAGCACGAAGAAGCCAAACCAAAAGCAGAGAGAAAACTGCCTGGTTATTTTTACCCTGTGGTTTCTGCCGTTATCATCGTACTGCTGGCTGTACTCATAATCTCTATTGCATTGAGACAACCTTCTGATGGAACTCCCTCTACAGGAGATAAAGTAAAGGTTGAGTTCTATGTTATGAGCCAGTGTCCATTTGGAACACAGGTTGAGGATGCTATATATCCTGTACTTGAGAGCATGGGAGAGGCAGTGGACTTTAACCTTGATTACATTGTGACTGAGACCTCTCCAGGCCAGTTTCAAGCCTTGCATGGAGAAACAGAAGTAAAAGGCAATATTGTCCAGCTCTGCGCAAAGAAGTATTATCCAGAAGATTACAAGTATGTGAACTTTATTGTGTGCCAGAACAAGGACGCAAGCAAGGTAGACACCAACTGGGAGGCTTGTGCCAAGGAGAATGACATGAATGTTGAAAAGCTGAGGGCTTGTTTAGATGGTAGTGAAGGAATAGGACTTCTAAGAGCTTCAATGACAAAAACACAGGTCAGGGGAGCAACAGGCAGCCCAACAATATACATTAATGATGCGCCTTACCAAGGCCAGAGAGACAGCCTTAGCTTTCAGAGAGCTATATGTAATTTTGCAGAACACGAGGCTTGTGCCAGCATCCCCAAATGCGCAGCTGATGCTGATTGTACAGAGCAGGAGAGCATGATCGGTGTGTGTAACAATCCCAGCCAGGCAGATGCTTACTGTACCTATGAGGAACCAGTAGAGGTTGACTACATACTGCTCACTTCAGCTGACTGCAAAGGCGCTGCATGCGATACAGCCAGAATTGTGCAGGTAACCCAGCAGTTATTCCTTGGCGGAAAGCCAAGGCCAGTGGATGCTGATAGCGAGGAAGGAAAGCAGATAATAGAGGAGTACAATATCGAGAAAGTCCCTGCTTATATCTTTGATAGAAGCGTTATACAAACCAAGACCTGGGAGCAGAGAACTGACTTAAGAACTGCCTTTGAGAAGATAGGAGACAAATACAAGCTAAGAGATGAGGCAACAGGAGCAACCTTCTTTGTGAGCGAAGAGGCACGGCAAGCCCACTATGACGCAATAGGGGTTACTCTCGGAGACAATAAGCCACAGATTGACTTCTTTGTTATGAGCTACTGTCCTTATGGTAACCAGGCAGAGGAGGGCATAGAACCTGTATTTCAGCTCTTTAAGGACAAGGTAGACTTCAACCCAAGATATGTCATATACAGTAATTATGGAGGGGGAGGACCCAATTATTGCATTGATGAGGAGAACAATCTCTGCTCAATGCATGGTATAGTTGAACTCAATCAGAATATCAGAGAGGCTTGTGTGGAGAAGCACATTGGAATAGCTGAATGGTTTGAGTTTGCTCTGGCAATGAATAAGGAAGCCACTTACAAGGATGCTGATGAGAAATGGGAAGGCGTCGCAGGGAAGCTCGGCTTGGACATTGACACAATCAAGAAGTGCTTTGATGAAGAAGGCGAGGCCCTCATGGCAGCTGACAAAGAGCTTGGTGACAAACTTGGAGTGAGAGGAAGCCCTTCTGTATTCATTGAAGGAGAGGCCTATAGCGGAGCAAGAACACCAGAGGCTTACAAGCAAGGACTGTGCGCTGCCTTTGATGAGCCACCAACAGAATGCAACACCAAGCTTGAAGGAGAAGCAACTCCACAGGCATCAGCACAACAACAAGGTAGCTGTTAGTTGTTAAACTGAAAATTTAATTTAAACTTTTTTATTTTTATCTTTTTTAATTTTTTTAATCTTAAGAGGGATTAACTTGTGTCTAGCAATACCTGGCAAAGTGGTTAAGATTGAGAAGGGTTTTGCAACTATTGATTATTCTGGAGAGCAGAGAAAGGCAAGCGTTGAACTTTTTGATGTAGAGCCCGGGGACTATGTAATTGTGCAGGCGCAGTTTGTGATACAAAAGATTCCTGAGAAAGAGGCCATTGAGGCGATAAAGCTATGGCAGGAAAACGAAAAGAAATGATTTCTGAAACCAACCCTCCTGAAAGATATTTTCTTAAATATGCTTATCCTTGTTCTTTTGTGCTTGTTGACCTTGGGAAGATAACTGATGAAAAGAGAAAAGAACTAGAAGAAAAGCTTCTAAAAAACAAGCCAATTGACAGAGCAGAGCTTGAAGACATTTTCAAAGCAGCGTTTAAGAGAATAAAAGAGATAGCTAAAGGGGAGGGCAAGGATTATTGGGATTTTGATGTTATAAAAGAATATTTCTTTGGAGAAAAACACAATGATTTTATTGATAAACAAGACGGGATGTATGTTGAATTCAGCCCTACGATTAGAGATTTATGCAAGGTCCATAAAGCAGTGGTTACTGAAAAACGAGAAAACATTCTGACTGTCAATTATGGGGGAATAGCAAGGAATGTTTTTGCTACTTTAGTGCCTGATGCAAAAGTTGGTGATAAAGTTACTGTTCACTGGGCTTTTGCAATAGAGAAAATTGACTGAGCTTTCTTTAAGACCGTTGTAAACCACACAACAGAGCCTATGCCTGCAACCACTAAAATCATTCCAACTATCTGCACTGGTGTTATCACTGTATCTACAAAGGCAAGATTTAGCAGAGTGGTTATCACAGAGCCAAGGAGCAGGATGCTTGCTGCAACGCCTGCCTTTATATGCTTTAAGCCAGAGTACCAGGTAAATACATACCCAACCAGGAAAATAGAGGTTACAAGTATCCACGGGAGGTGTGCGCTTGTTAAAGCGCTGACTAAGGCCAGTTTATTAGTGACTGCTAGGAATGCCAGGATTATGAGTGAGCCAAAGAACATCCTTCCAAATGCAACTATCTTGCTATCCAGGGTCTTTAAGGCCTGCTTTGAAATCACTGTTTCAACACCCCACAATAGGGTGGCACAGAGGATTAACAAGTCCCCTGTTGCGAACACAAAATTGCCTAGTTTTAATAGAAGGAAGTTGCCTGCCAAGAGCAGTATTGCTCCGATGACTATGCCTCTGCTCAGCTTTTCTTTCAAAAAGACCAGGGCCAGAATACCAACCCATATAAACATTGTTTTGTGGATAAAGGCCCCTTGTGCCGCGCTGGTCAACTGGAGCCCTTTAAAGAACAACAAGAAGGGAAGGCTGCCTCCAAAAACCCCGATTAAGAAGAGTTTTGCAATGTCTCTTTTAGAGAGTTCTTTCAGTTTCTTGAAATCCTTTGCCAGCAGGATTAAGGAGAATAAGAACACTGCTACAACAAGGTTTTTCGCTCCTGTAAAGATAGAGGAGTCAATCCCACCAACCCCAAACTTATTGATGAATATGGATACTCCTGATATTAATGCTGTTCCAAGAACAAAAAACAACCCCTTTTTATTCACGAAAATCACCTGATTTTTGGGAACTCAAAAAAGATTTTCTTTTTTGTAGTCCATGACAATCTTTAAATAAAGGCTTGTATAAATATGTTTTGGTATGAAAAAAATCTTGGTGTTTGGGAACCCTTATCTTAAAGAAGACAATCTTGCTGTTAAGGTGGGGGAAAGCCTGGCTTTAGAAGGAGCCAGGGTTGAGCACTGCTCTAAGCCTGATGATTTGCTTAATCACGACCTTAAGGATTCTATAATCCTTGACGTTGCTAAGGGCATTGATAAGGTAGATGTGTTTGATGACCTTGACAGCCTTGAGTTTTCAGTTATATTCTCATTGCATGACTTTGATTTGAGCTTTTTCTTGAAAGTATTGAAGGAAGCGGGTAAGGTAGAAGAAGTAAGGATAATCGGCATTCCCCAGGAGTATGACAAGGATAAGGCAGTTAAAGAAGTAAAAAGAATTCTTAAAAAAAATTAAAAATTTATGCTGGAGGAAGCATTCCTCCAGGATTCATAACCCCGGCGTATGCTAAGACCCCGGTCATGAGTAAGATGAGTGGGATTACGAATAGGATTATTCCAATAATCAATCCAGCAATTGCCAGACCCTTCCCTTTCTGGCCAGGATTCTTTTTTATTTGTATTAGTGCAATTATAGATAGTATTATTCCTGCGATAGGCACCAGGATTCCAAATATTAAGCCAAGTATTGCAAGGACATTGGTTTTTTGCCCAGAAGAAGGTTGTGCACTTGACTGTGCTGGTTGTGGCGTTGATTGAGCAGGTTGCTCAGGCTGTTTTTCAGCAGAAGATTGTTGTGGATCTTCAGTTGGTTCCATGATATATCACCCCTGTTTATCACCTATAAATTAGCGGTAATTTCACCTCTTTAAATAGGTTTCGTTTAGCTTATTAACAATAACTTTTATATACCTGTTTTTGCTTTTCTTTTGGATATGGGTAAGGTTTTGGAAAAAAAGAGGTTAAACGAGTTTTTAGGTGAAATTTCTAAGGGCGCAGACCTTATTGCCCCTGTTAAAAGAGGCACTCTTAGATTTGAGACTGTAAAGGATTTTGATAGCATTTGTCTTGAGGGAAGGCCATTATTTCCCCTCAAGAAATTCTTTTCACCTGCAAAACGAGACGTGTTTGGGCTTACCCTTACTGATAAGAACAAGCCCTTTGAGGAGAACAAGCCCAGGATTAGGCAGAGAATAGTCTTTGGCGCTAGACTATGCGATTTTAATGGCCTTCTAAGGCTTGATAAGCTCTTCCTGTCTGAAGAATACAAAGATGACCACTATAAGCTAGCCAGGGAGAATACCCTGCTCTTAGGCATTAACTGTGACCCTCCTCCCAGTGAGTACTGCTTTTGCGAGTCAATGGATTTGGAGAGGTACTATGACCTTTTCTTTCATGACTTAGGAGATAAGTATTACATTGAAGTTGGAAGCCTAAAAGGAAAAGCCCTGGTTAAGGGTTTAGAGGATTATGATTTTTCAATTCCACCCATAAAATGCGATAAAAAGCTTGATAGAAAAGATATCGCCCATTATTATGAGGATCCTACTTGGGAGAAGGAAAATGAAAAATGCCTGAGCTGCGGCAAATGTACTGCTCACTGCACCACCTGCCTCTGCTTTGATGTGGAGGATAAGATGGATGTAAACCTCAATAAGGGCAGGCGCTTTAAGGAGTGGGATTCATGCCAGTTCCTCAACTTCACCCTGGTTGCTGGGGGCTATGTTTTTAGAAAGGAGAGGCTTGCAAGGTTTAAGCACAGGATTTATCACAAGCTTCAGTACTTCAGAGAGAAGTTTGGGCTTGATATGTGCACAGGATGCGGAAGGTGTATTGAGGCTTGTCCAAGGCTGATTGATTTTACAGATGTGGTTAATAAGTTCAAATAGTTCAAATAGATGTGAGAAAAATAGATGTGAGGAGAAGGAGACCCACAAGATGTTATTTAGTGCAACACCATTCAAGATTGTGAAAAAAGAAAAGCAGGCAGACAAGACTTATCTGCTTAGATTAGAGCAGGCTGGAAAAAAGAAGACTCGGCTCTCCTACAAACCAGGCGAATTCTATGAGGCTTCTATTCCAGGTATTGGAGAAGCACCGATCTCTGTATGTTCTTATTCGAGAGATTTCATAGAGTTCAATATTCGTGGAGTAGGAGACGTAACTAATAAGCTAATAGAGCTTGAAACAGGGGACAGGATATGGCTTAGAGGCCCTTACGGAACAAGTTATCCAATGGAGGAGTTAAAAGGAAATAGTCTTGTGATTATTGGCGGAGGCACAGGAGTGGCTCCTTTGAGGGGTGTTCTTAAGTATCTTGAGAAATACAGAGCAGAAAATGATAGAGTGCATTTGTTTTTTGGTTTTAGAAACCCTGATGAAACCCTGTTTAAGGATGATATGAAACAATGGGACAGAATCTTTGACTTGAACCTCACAGTTGACAAGGCAGATAAGGGTTATAAAGGCAGGGTCGGCCTGGTGACCCAGATTGTAGAGAAGTCAGGCCTTGATAACAAGAACAAGGTTGCCCTGGTTTGCGGTCCTCCCATAATGATGAAGTTTACTATAAAGACTCTTGAAAAGCTTGGGTTTAACCATGACCAAATCTTCCTCAGCTTTGAGAGGAGGATGAAGTGTGGGGTTGGCATGTGTGGCCACTGCATGATATCAGGCTTTTACGTATGCAAGGACGGCCCTGTTTTTAGGTATGACAAGGTTAGAGGACTGCCAGAGTGAATAAACTAAGTAAATAAAAAATGCTGAACAAGAGAACAAAGCAAAGAAAACCAAGAGTAGGGGTTCATAGCATCACTGGCTGTGCCGGATGCCAGCTGAGCTTCTACTTTGTGGAGGATATTCTGCTTGAGCTGATTGGCAAGATTCACCTTGTGGCTGCCCCTATGCTTAAGGGCAAGAACGAGGAGGGTAATTATGATGTTCTCTTTGTTGAGGGCAGTGTGAGCTCAAAAGAGGATTTAGATAACCTGCTT
>Ga0114922_10001015_pt1 | contig 26841 bp, 17 predicted proteins | sample AartaG_FD_100975 | JGI IMG/M metagenome (GOLD analysis project Ga0114922, IMG submission 100975) | Deep subsurface microbial communities from Aarhus Bay to uncover new lineages of life (NeLLi) - Aarhus_00045 metaG | ecosystem: Environmental > Aquatic > Marine > Oceanic > Sediment | place... | reverse complement strand
CGATGCCTGCGTTGTCGGCCAAAAACGTTCTCAACGTGGAGAAAACCACGCCTCCGAGCATTTTTGGCCTGCCGCCTTGGCCTCGAACTTTTCGCTCGGCCTCATAACGACCCGGTTATTCGGGTAAGCTCTTATTTTGATTTCTTTTGAAAACTGTGGAAAAGTTGGCTGTAAAAAGGCACAACCGGCCTTGCTTGCGGGGTTGGTATAATTCTTTGTTGATATTTGTTTTGGGGGTTTGTATTATGCAGTAACATTAACGCATGGAATGGTCGTTTTCTGGGCTCTGAGCGTTTTTCGAGAGTTTTCGGGCAGGGTCGAACTAAGTATAGCGGATGTTGCGGAAAGGAGAAAGGATCGCAGATGGAATCGAAGCAGTCAAGGGCTTTTCGAAGTATTGTTATAATCTTATTACTGTCGGCTGTGGTGCTTTTAGGTTGTGCAGAAGAGGGGCTTTCGAGGGAGGGCTTGTCAGTGGTTGAGGTTGGGGGGCGGGTTGCTGAGTACTCTGTGAGGCACCAGATGGGGATCTGCGATTATCAAAATTTCTGTGTCGCATTCGGCGTTTTGAAGTATGCCGGTGCTGTTGGTGACAAGCATCTTGTCAATTGTGTCATCGCAGGTTATGGGCCTTATCTTAAGCGGGCTGAAGAATTAGGGCATGAGGCGGTTGAGAAATTGTATGTCAACGGGGTTTTCAAGGGGCATCCTGCTAAGCCTTATTATCAGGCGAACGATGGTGTGGGTTTTTTGTTGTATGCTCTGTTGGAACTGGATGCGCCGGAGCATGATTTTGGTGGTGCGTTTTGAGTGACTCTATCCTGGAAGGAGAAGTAATGAAGTGTTTTCGATGGTTTTTGGTCGTTGGGATGGTCGTGTTTTTTGTGGGTTCGGCGGCATTGGGAGAGGGTTCGGAGGCGGACTTTGCCGAGGATTTCTCGGGTGGTGATGTTGGGTGGCGGCAATACCTCGATCAGAAGGCTGAATGGGTTGTTAGCGACGGGGTTCTTCGGGCGGTGAAGGGATGCGATAGTGCCCGGCTTGTGGGTTTGGAGCCGGTTGCGGATGTTATTATCGAGACGGAGGTTCGTGTTCTTGCCTCTTCGAATCGCAGGTGCTTTGGGGTGGCGTTGCGGGCGCAGGAAGACAACTCCTGCATTGTTTTGCGGTATTATGACTATACGGATTCGCTGGAGTTGCTGAGGTATAAAGGTGGCAGGGTGGATCGTGGGCCTTTCGGGCCGAGCGGTGTTGGTTTCAGGTCTGAGCGGTGGTATCGGATGAAGGGGGCAGTGATCGGTGGTGAAATCTTCGGTAAGATCTGGCCGAGCGGGACTGAGGAGCCGGGGTGGCAGCTTCAGACGCGGGTTGACGACGTGCGGCGGGGGGATGTTGGGGTGGTCGCGCAGGATTCGGTGGGGGTGGAGTTTAATGAGGTTCGTGTGTGGACGGGTGGGGATCTGATCGAGAGGCAGCGGAAGATTGCGGTGGCGGAAAAGGCGGCGCGTGAGAGGGAACTTCGGGAGTCGTTGAAGATTATGGTGGTGGTGTCGCCGGTGGTGCAGCAATGTGCGAATGGTGCGGTTCGGCGGATCGATGTTGTGAGCATTGCCAACGGTGAGCGATATCCTGTAGGGGGTACTCTTTCGGTTTCGTTTGGTGGTACGAAGCGGGAGTTTGTGCTCGAGGAATCCGATGTTGTTTACGGTGTGCATTCTTTTACTGTTCCTGAACCGCGGAGGGCTACGAGATTGAAGGTTACGTACGACACGTCGGTTGGTAAGAAACTGGAGTCATCTGCTGTGATCAGGCCTGCGGGTGAATGGTCGTGGCAGAAGTATGTGAGTACGTGCCTCGATACGCTGATTGAGCATGGGAAGGATCGGTATGGGCCGATTCATACTCCGATGCTGATGAGTATTCTTGATGTTTATACTTTTGAGTCGCCGGAGTATCCGCCGCTGCTTGATGCGAATGTGCGGACTGAGGGTCGGCCAGGCCATGGTCGTCGGAGTCCTGGTGGGACGAATCTTTGGATGGATCAGCCTACGATTAAAGCTATGTATCGCTGTACGAAGGTGACGGGGGATTCTAAATATGCTGAGGCGGCGGATGCTTATTTTGACTATGCGATGAAAAATTGTCGCAAGTCCAACGGTATGTTTGTTTGGGGTTCGCACAGTTACTGGCACGGGTTTTCGGAACGAGGGAGCGGTGACGGTATACATGAGATTTTGATCAAACATGCCGACTGGGCGAGTATGTATCGACTTAACCCGGATGTGGTTCGTGCGGAGATCGACGGGATCTGGAAATGGCATGTTGTGGATAAGAAGACGGGGCTGCATAACCGGCACGATGACGGGAGGGTTGGGTGTGATTTTGCGTTTTCTGGTGGTTCTTTTGCGATTGCTTTTTCGTTTATGTACAGTGTGACCGGGGATGAGGGCTATCTGGAGAAGGCGAAGCTTGTGGCGGACTGGCACTGGAAGCATCGGGATAAAAAGACCGGGCTGGTGCCGGATGCGCCGAATTTAACGAGTCGATATGACGGTCGGCATTGTATGACGAGTACGATTGGACCTCATGTTTCGCAATTGTTACGGTGCTTTGAGCTTACTGGTGAGGGTCATTTTCGTGATGCGGCGACGGCTTACATTAAGGCATATGAGAAGTATGGGTGGGATGAGAAGGCGGGGACGTATCATGCGATGTTGAAGCTTGACGGTACGCCTGTTCCTGACCGGGGGAAGGGGTCTGGGTATGATGCCTGGGCGCCGTATGGGCATGTGGATGTTTGGCGGGCGAGTATGTACAGCTATGAGATGCCTTTGATTGCGGCGCAGGCGGCGGTTTATGCTTATGAGTTGTCTGGCACGGATGCTGTGAGCAGAGACAAGGAGTTATTGACGACGGCGCGGCACTGGGCGGAGGTGATTGAGAAGAATCTGCCTGCGGGTCCGGGGCGGCGGTGGAAGAAGGAACTCGACGCGGCGATGCCGGAGATACTGAAGACGGGGGGGACTTACGCTGAGAACTACGGTCGGGCGATTTCGTTTTTTGTTCATTTGTATCGTGCTACGGGGGAGTCACGTTACCTGGAGCAGGCGACGGCGCTGGCCCGTGAGACGGTAGAAACAATGTATGTTAATGGGCTGTTCAAGGGGCATCCTGCTAAGCCTTACTATCAAGCGAACGACGGTGTCGGGTTTTTGTTGTATGCGCTTCTGGAACTGGATGCGCCGGAGCATGATTCGGGAGGTGCGTTTTGAGTGTTTTGGCAATTGGAGAAGCTGGTGTGAAAAGCAATCGGGTCAGATGGATGCTTTTAGTTGCTTTGTCGGGGCTTATGCTTTATTCGGTTTGCTACGGAGTCGAAGGGGGAAGCCCGTAGAAATTTACTCTGGGAAATATCGGATTAGAAAGAGAATTGCATTATGAGAAAATACAAATGGTACCTGATAATCATCCTGTATGGCCTGGGATTGTGCACGGTAGGATATGGGGCAGATAGCGGCCCCGGGATCAGCAACGAGAAATTACCCGAGGGGATCCAGTTTGAGGACTACGAGGCGACTTTAACCGCTATCGGAGTTGAGGGGCAATCGCTACACTGGAAGATCACAGCGAAAGATTTGCCTTTAGGTATGAGGTTGGATAGCCGGACGGGCAAGATCAGCGGCCGGGCCAAACTCGGAGGAGTTTATCTGTTTACGGCGCAATTATGCGGGCCGCGGGAAAACGTCCTCGCTCAGCGGGACTTTACCATCAAGATTCACGTCAGGATGCATCCGGCTGCCGATTTTGACTATGACGGCGATGTTGATTACGCGGATAAATGCACGTTTTTTTCCTCTTATACCGGACCACGCCCCCGGAGGCCCCCGGTTGAACTGAGCGTAATAGCGCCCACGGGAGTTGTGTTAAAGGTAATTGAAGATGTATGGTTCAGGGAAATCGTCCCTGATAGAACTTATGAGAATGATGGTGTTTCGGTTTACTCAATTGATGAACTTTATAAAGATAGACGTACCGGAATGATTACCTTTGACCTTTCCAAGCTCAAGGGTAAACAATGCCGCGGTGCCGTACTGGAATTATACAATATAAGCGCCTGGGGCGCGTACAGGTTTCCTATAAATCAGACAGCAAGCATTGTTACAGGCCGAGCTTCCGGATCGACATTGAATAGTTATCTTGCCAATCAACAGCCGCACGAACAATTGCTGGAAGGTTTGCGTCACAAGTTGGTTGGAAGCGAAAAGGGAGGCACATATATAGCAAGTACACCTGCGTACAAGCCTGAAGATATTTCAAAGATTCAAGCGGTGATCGACGGCGACGGGATTCTTACACTTATTCTTAAACAGATCGAGGACGGTATTGAGTATAAGGCTGATTGGGGCGACCTGAGCAGGATTAAAAACCCTGCCAGGCTACGGATATTCATAGATTCCCTACCTTGTTTCATCACGACCACCGTACTACCCAAAAGCAAAATAAACGTGCCCTATTCGACACGGCTGTCAGTCTCACAAACCTGTAGCGATTCCATACAATTGGAAATAACAGACGGCTACCTGCCCGATGGTCTGAGGCTCAATCGCACCTCTGGCTTGATATCTGGAAAACCGCGTTTTGGCGGAACGTATCCATTTCGTGTCAAGATGCATGACCTGAAAAACAATATCACACAGGAGGTTGACTTGACAATTATGGTAGAAACTCCCAGGGCCGACTTTGATAAAGACGGCGATGTGGATGACAATGACTTAAGCATTTTGGAGGAGAGTTTCACCGGCGCGCTTGAGCCAAAAGAATTGCCCTCTGATTGGCGGAAGTATGTAACTAAATGCCTGGACACGTTGATCGAACACGGCCGGGATGTTTATGGTCCCGTTAAGACCATGATGCTGATGGCCGTGATCGATGTCAGAACGCTGGAAGCACCTGAAAAGCCCGACCTATATGATAACTATATCCGCACAGAGGGTCGCCCCGACCACGGACGGCGAAGTCCCGGCGGCTCGAACCTCTGGCTCGATATGCCCACAGTTAGAACAATGTATTGTCTTTCAAAAATAACCGGCGACAAAAAGTACTCCCAGGCCGCCGACCATTACATCGATATGGCTTTTAAATCTTCCATCAATTGCGCCGGCATGCTCTACTGGGGCTCGCATAGTTATTATCATGCTTACCGCGATGCCCGAGGCGGTGACGGACTGCACGAAATACTGATACTTCATCCCGCGTGGGAGCAGATGTATCGGGTAGCCCCCGAAGCAACCCGCCGGGAAGTGGATGCAATATGGCAGTGGCATATTACAGATCCCAAAACCGGTATGAGCAACCGTCACAATGACAAGGGCAAGACAGGGAACGGCTCCTTCGGTTTTTCAACCGGTTCCTTTGCGATAGCATTTTCATTTATGTACAGTGTTACAAATGAACAGCATTATCTTGAAAAGGCGAAAAAAGTGGTCGATTGGCACTGGAGGCATCGCAATCTCGAGACCAATCTGGTTTCAGATACCCACGGCCCATGGCATCCTGCTGGTGCTTCTGGTGCACATGCCTCCCAAATGCTTCGCTGCTACGAAATAACCGGGGATGAATATTTCCTTGATGTAGCCACGACATTTATCAAAGCATATGACAAATATGGATGGGACGAGCAGGCGGGCACATATTGGGGTATGCTGGAGTTGGATGGAACTCACTTGCCGGAGCAGGCGCCGGGATTTACGCTGGACGATCCTGCCGGCTATTGGTATCCTACCGGCCACGTTAATGTTTGGCGTACCAGCATGTACGCTTATGAGTTCCCGCTGATTGCCGCGCAAGCCTCTATATATGCTTACGAACAGTCCGGCGATAATGAAAGCGGTCGCGACCCCGAGCTTCTGAAGATAGCTTTGCATTGGTCAGAGGTTATTGAAAAGGACCTGCCGCCTCACCCGGGCCGACGCTGGCGAACAATGCTCGAAAAAGTATTACCTGATGTGCTTAAAACAAACGGCACGTATGCGGAGAACTACGGCCGGGCAATCTCATTTTTCGTACATCTGTATCGCGCCACCAAATACGAGAAACATTTACACCTGGCTCAAACACTGGCCAAAGAAGCGGTGGATAAGCTGTACGAGAATGGCCTGTTCAAGGGGCATCCCGCCAAACCCTATTATGAGGCCAACGACGGAGTGGGGTTGTTGTTGTATGCTCTGCTGGAGCTTGACAGGCCTATGGAGGCGATGGCGGGTGCGTTTTAATATGCCTTTGGGCAATGATAGAGAATCTCTTGTGTTGGTGTTTTGAAGAATGGGAGACGAGATGAGTTATTCGCAGAGTAAGGAAATGTTTGTGCGGGTGGTGTTGGTTTTTGTGGCGGGAGTGGTGTTGTTCGGTGATTCGGTGTTTGGGGGGCGTGTTGAGGATCTGGAGATTTATCTGCTGCCGCATTCGCATGTTGATATCGGGTATACAAAGTTGCAGACGGAGGTGGAGAAGGATCACTGGGGGTTTTATGAGGCGTGGATCGAGAAGGCTAAGCAGACGGAGGGTTATCCGGAGGGGGCTCGGTTCAAGGGTAATGTGGAGGTGCTGTGGGCTGTTGAGAGCTATCTCAGGGAGTCTTCGGCGGATAAGCGTGAGGCATTTATCGAGGCAGCGAAGAAGGGGTGGATCGGGCTGGATGGGATGTACTGTACGGAGTTGACGGCGCTTTGTCGTGAGGAGGAGTTGGGGAAGCTGGTGGATTACGGGAATTATCTGCGGCGGGAATATGATGTGCATATCGATGCGGCGATGATTACGGATGTGCCGGGGTGTACGTGGGGGATGGTGCCGGTTTTGGCGCAGAACGGGATCAGGTATTTGTCTCTGGGGCCTAATTCGGAACATCGGATCGGGCATGTGCGGAGTGCGTGGGACGGCAAGCCTTTTTACTGGGTGTCTCCGTGTGGGCGGTACAAGGTGCTTTGCTGGCAGACGACGAACAGTTATCATCCGGCTTTTCGGGACGAGGAGGGATTGAAGAAGTTTGTCGAGGAATTCAAGAAGGAGGGGGCGAGTTATCCTTATGATGTTATCTATTTTCGGCAATCGATGGGGGACAATGAGGCGCTGCCGATGGGTTTGCCAGAGTTTGTGAGAGACTGGAACAGCAAGCATGAGTATCCGCGATTGGTGATTGCGACGACGAGCGAGGCGTTCAGGGCGCTGGAGAGGCGCTACGGCGATGTGCTGCCGTGTTTTTCGGGTGATCTTACGCCTTACTGGGAGGACGGTGCAGGGTCGTCTGCGCTGGAGACGGCGATGAACCGGGCAACTGCTGAGCGGCTGGTGCAGGCGGATGCGGTTATGGCGATGCGGGGGGTGGAAGATTATCCAGCGGAGGAGTTTGGGGAGGCGTGGCAGAATGTGCTTCTTTATGACGAGCATACGTGGGGTGCGCGTTCTTATGTGAATTCATCGATGCACTGCTGGCCTCCGGGTTCGGAGGGGTATAAGGCGCAATGGAAGATCAAGCGGGGATTTGCGGTGGATGCGGATGCGCAGTCGCGTGAGCTGCTGGACAGAGCGTTGTCGGGTGGCGGAAAAAAGAGTGCGGCGGTCGGGGCGGTGGATGTGGTAAATACGTCGTCATGGGTGCGGACGGATATCGTGGTTTTGCCGGCGGGGATGAAGCCCAGGGGCGAGCGGGTTAGAGACGGTGAGGGAAAGATTGTGCCTTCTCAGAGATTGTCGGACGGGAGGTTGGCTTTTCTGGCGGAGGGCGTGGGAGTGTTTGCGTCGAAGAGGTATTTTTTCGAGGGCGGCCGTGCGGGAGGCAAGCCGGTGGTGCGTGTAGAGGGTAATGGTTTAAGCAACGATTTGCTGGAGTTGAAGATCGATAGAGGGACGGGGGCGATTTGCAGTTTGAAATGGAAGAAGCCGGGGGTCGAGCTTGTGAACGACAAGTGGGGGATGGGATTGAACGAGTATTATTATGTTGACGGGTACGATCCGAAGAATTTGAAAGCCAACGGCAAGGTTGATATCAGCGCAAAGGAGCGGGGGCCTCTGGTGGCGAGTGTGGTTATTGAGTCGGATGTTCCGGGGTGTCGCAATCTCAGCCGGGAGGTGCGGTTGATTGCGGGGATCGAGAGGGTTGACATTATGAATGTGATGGATAAGGAGGAGATACCGATAGCGGATCTGGTTCGGAAGCCGGAGCCACGGAAGGAAGGTGTGTATTTCGGTTTTGACTTCGGGATTGCCGAGGGGGTGGTGCGGATGGATATTCCGTGGGCGGTAGTTCGGGCTGAGGCGGATCAGTTAGCGGGGTCGTGCAAGAACTTTTTTACGGTTCAAAGGTGGGTGGATATATCGAACCAAGACTATGGGGTGACATGGGCGACCGTGGATGCGCCCTTGATTACGCTGGGGGAGATTCCGCTGCAGCCGCGTGATCCTTATATGCAGGTCACGGATGAGGGGGAATTGATCTGGAAGAAGCGTCTGGAACCGACGCAGCGGTTGTATTCTTATGTGATGAACAATTACTGGACGACGAATTACCGTCATGCGCAGGGTGGGGTGACGATTTTTCGCTATTCGATTAGGCCCCATGGGCTCTTCGACGGCGGGGAGGCGGCGCGATTCGGGAGAGAATGCAGTCAGCCGCTGCTGGTGATTGGGGCGGACGAGGGGCGAAAAATGAAATCGCCTCTGGCGGGTGTCAAGCCTTGTAATATTGTGGTTACGGCGCTTAAATGGAGCAGAGACGGCAAGGGGCTGATAGTCCGGCTTTTTAATGCGGGCGGAGGGCCTGAGAGGCCCCTGCTGAAATGGGCTGAGGGAGTGGGAGATTCTGTATATCTGAGCAATTTCGCGGAAGAGGAGGTTCGCAGGGTGAAGGAGGTGCCTGAGATGGCTGGTTACGAGATTTTGACGCTGCGGGTTTCGACGGAGAGGCGTTAATGAGACAATTTTACAGCTTTTCGGGATTAAAAAGGGAGTTTTGGTAAAAAGTTGGTGAAGAAATGATTTGCGGCTTGACTATACGGTATAAAATGTTATATTATGCAGTAACGTTAATGCACAGTGTGGTTGACGATGTAGGCGATCTGGATAGAGACGGCTGGCTGCCGTTTTGGTTTAGAACTGAGCAGATTTGTTTTTCGGGAGTTTGTCATGGAGAACCATTGGCCTTTCGAGTTTCCGGGTGTTAACTGGCTGGACGAAGAGGAGCAGCATGCGGTGCTTGATGTTGTCGAGAACGGGTCGCTGTTTCGTTATTACGGCCCGGTGGAGCCGACTCATGTTCACCAGCTCGAGGCTTATGCGAAGGCTTATTTCGGAGTCAAGTATGCATTGGCGGTGAACAGCGGGACGGGGGCGCTTTTCACGAGCATGAGCGCTTTGGGGGTTGGGCCGGGGTGTGAAGTGATCGTGCCGGCGTATATGTGGGTAGCGACGGTGGGGGCGGTGGTCCGTCATAATGCGATTCCGGTGTTTTGCGAGGTGGACGAGAGCTTTACGATGGACCCGGCGGACCTGGAGAGGAAGATCACGCCCCGGACGAAGCTGATTGTTCCGGTTCATATGTCGGGTGCGCCGAGCGATATGAGCAGGATCATGGAGATAGCGAATGGTCACAAGATTGCGGTGATGGAGGATTGTGCCCAGTCGAGCGGAGGGTCGTTCAATTCACAGAAGTTAGGTACGTTCGGCGATGTGGGTATTTACAGTTTTCAGATTAACAAGAACATTACTGCCGGTGAGGGCGGGCTTATCGTGACCAACGATGAGAGTATTTATATGCGTGCACTTTCGGCGCACGATCTTGGCGTACCATGGACTAATGCCGAACCCGATGTGGCTAGCGGTATTAATCTTTGGGGGCACGGTCGGCGGATGAGTGAGTTGTGCGGTGCTGTTGCGAATGTTCAGATTCGGAAAATGCAGCAGATCGTCAATCACATGCGGGAGTCTAAGTGGCGGATCAGGGAGTCGCTCGGCGGGTCAAACGGTATGCAGCTTCGTCGTATCAATGATCCGCAGGGTGATACAGGGCCTGCGTTAATTATGACTTTCGAGGAAGGCGGTCGGGCAAAAGATGCGGCGTCCTTTATCAAGAGCGAGGGATTTAGTAATGTATGGCATATGCCGGAGTACGGGTTGCATATTTATTACAACATACCTTCGCTGGTGAATAAAGTTCCTCTTTCGGCGGCGGGTAATCCGTGGAAGCTGAGGGAGAATGCCGAGAGCATATACGATTACAGCAAGGGGGCGTGTCCGCAGAGCGATGATTTGTTCGAGAGGTCTGTTCTGGTTTCGATTCCGTCGAGGTTGACACTGAAGCAGGAGAATGCGATGTCGGATGTGATCAGCAAGGCAGTGGGGGCATGAAAGTGTGGTTCGGGGGAAAGCTGTGTGAGTTCAAGGGATAGAATATTAGCGGCGATTAACGGTGAGAGCTACGATCATGTTCCTCTGACGACGTGGTGTTTTGGTTTTCGTCCACCGGAACATTTGCGCTGGAGGAATAAGGGCAGCGAGGTGAAGTTCTGGTATTCCAAGCGTATGGAGCATATCCATACGATAGAGCAGGGCTGGACGCTGGAAGACGATTTTCGTCGTGTGGAAGCGTGGCTGTCTGTGGGGATCGACGATATCCTGGATGTGTCGGTTCCGTGGGGACGTGACGGTGATGTGACATGGCGGGACAAGCGGATTGCTGCCAGCGGGACGGAGACGTACCCGGTGCTGGTGAGAGAATACGAGACACCTTCGGGGCCTTTGCGTCATGCTGTTCGCCAGACGGGCGAGGAATGTGGCGAGGGTTGGGTTACTCAGCCGGAACAAGTCGAGTTGATCGAGGATTACAACATTCCCCGTGGAGCAGAACATGCTGTGAGCAGTCCGTCGGATGTAATGGTACTGAAGCATTTGTATGCCGGTCCGAATGAAGTTGAAAAAGCCTGGTTTGCCGAACGTGTGAAAAAGGTTAAGAAATTCGCCGATGAAAAGGGAGTTCTTGTTCAGGCGTGGTCGGGTTTCGGGATGGATGCAGCGGTCTGGTTTTGTGGTACCGAGGGTGCGATCATGATGGCGATGGATTATCCTGATGCGTTTGGGCGACTCATGGAGACTATTGCTGCTACGGATTATGCGAGGACGGAGCTGGCTGCTTCTACGGATGGTGTGGATATGATTGTTGAGCGGGGTTGGTATTCTTCGACGGATTTCTGGTCGCCGAGTCTGTTTGACAAATTTGTGTATCCTCATGTGAAGAATTTAGCATCTGTTGCACACAAATACGGCAAGAAGTTCGGGTATACTATGACAACGGGTGTGGAAATTCTTGGTGAGCGACTTGCCAATGCGGGTGTTGATGTGTTATATTTTATCGATCCGGTGCAGGATGGGATTTCGCTGGAGAGGGTCCGATATCTTCTTAGCGGGCGCATGACCCTTGTTGGTGGTACGAATGCTCTTAGCCTGACATCGGGTGATGCTGTTCGTATCGGTCGCGAGGTAAGGCATGCGGTGGAAACGCTTGGGCCGACGAATCGTTTTATTCTTCACCCGGTCGATGCGATATTTCCGGATACTCCGTGGGAAGGCGTCGAACAGATGATCGAGACCTGGAAGGAATGCAGATGAGAGTCGAAAGGGCGCAGATATGAAGCCGCGTGTGGGACTGGTTGTGAGTTATGCACCGCTTGAGGTTGGCTACGAGAAGGCGCCGCAACTGCTGGAGAAAAGCACGGAGCGATTAAGTGGGCTGGAGCTGGAGGTTGTTGCGGTCGAATCGCCTGTGTATGATCTTGCGACGGGATCGAAGGCGGCGAAGTTGTTCGGGGGTGCTGATGTCGATGTGATCTGCTGGATTGCGGCTACGTGGTCTTACGATCATGTTCCGGTTGATGTGGTGGGTAAGGTGAATGTTCCTTTGATTGCTTGGGGTTTGCCGGGTGTTGAGACGGGTTCGTTGTGCGGTTCTCAGCAGCTTGTTTCGGTTCTTACGGAGATCGGTCATTGTCGCAAGTTTGTCTTTGGCGAGTTGAACGATGAAAGTGTGTGTCGTGAGGTGGTCGAATTTTCCCAGGCTTGTGCGGTAGTGAAGCGTTTGCGGTGTTCTCGGATGGGAATGTTGGGGCATCGGACGATCGGAATGACGGAGGTTACATTCCATGAGTACGATGTGAAGGAGGTTTTCGGGCCTATTGTTGTGTATCTGAGTACGGATGAGTTGTTGAAAAGACGGGATAAGATTTGCGCAGATCGTGCGGGGGAACTCTGGGAAAAGGTCAAGGGGAGGGCTTCGAAGTGTAAGGTTGATGATGCTGTGGGGATTCGGTCGATGAAGTGCTATTATGCACTGAAAGAATGGATCGAAGAGAACGGTCTTGTGGGTGTGGCGATGGGGTGCTATCCGGATTTGATGGGAGAGGTGTGTCTTGGGTGCGGGTTGTTGGCAGAGGAAGATATCGTGACGAGTTGCGAGGGGGATATGAATTCCTTGCTGCTTTCTTATGCTATGCATCATATGGGAAACGGGCCGATGCATAATACTGATTTGCTGGATGTGGATGAGAGTGATCGTACGAGTGTTTTGAGTCATTGCGGCAACAGTGCGATATCTCTTGCGGCGAGCAAGGATGACGTTACGCTCGATTCTGTGCGGCTGATGGGGCAGGGAGTTGTAAGTCTTTATCCTGCACGGTCGGGTGAGGTTACGATGGCGAATCTTTGCGGTAAAATTGATTCTTATCGCCTGACTTATACAGTGGGGCGGGCGGTTGAAGCTGAGATGGTATTTCCGGGCATTCCTGTGAAGGTGGAGTTGCCGTGTTCGATAAAATCTTTTCTCGAGCGGACGGCTGATTTCGGGACTGGTCATCACTGGATGATCGGGTATGGCGATATTAGCAAACAACTCGAGTATGTCTGCAGGATGATCGGTGTCGATGTTATGCGGATTGAATAAGAGTTCTTTAAGAGAGTAAAATCATGAATAAGATAAAGGGTTTTACTTTGATAGAACTTCTGGTGGTTATTGCAATCATAGCGCTTCTTCTTGCTGTATTAATGCCGTCGCTGAAGGCGGCTAAGGAACAGTCGCGAGCCATTTTCTGTCTAAGCGATGTCAGGCAGTTGGCTTTGGCATGGCACGCTTATACTACGGATAACGACGACCGGCTGGTTGGAGGGATGGCCGGGGTCCAGGGGGAACATGGGGCTTATCATCCGGATATGTGGTATGCCTGGGTCGCAATTCCTCAGGATGACCAGGGGAATTATACCGGCTATCCGCCGGGAACGACCTGGGTTGATGCGCCTCTGGAGGACAAGTTAAGAGGTATCAAAGACGGCTTGTTGTTTCCGTACGTCGAATCTGTTGACGTTTACCACTGTCCTTCGGACTGGCGATCGAGAAAAGTTTTCGGCACGGCTCAGTATCCCGGCTGGCGCAGTTACACCATCGGCTGCGGTATGAATGTCGATTCGCCATACGTCAAGCGTGCGACCAAAATGACCGAGATTAAATCTCCCGGCAGCAAATATGTTTTTGTAGAGAACCTGGACCCACGGGGATGGAACATGGGGAACTGGGACATATGGGTTCCATCGCGCAGCGAAGCGGAATGGTGGAATGTTGTGGCGAGTTGGCATCGTGACAAATGCAACTGGGGATTCGCGGACGGACATGCGAAGACACAACGTTGGCGGGACGAACGAACGGCACTGATTTGCAATGAACTGGATTACCCTACGCAAGTAAGCATGAGAGCCGAGTGCAGCGTAGATAATCCTGATCTCTGGTGGATAGTCGATCACCGGATGAATGATTGGTAGGAGGGTATAATGCGGCAATTTACAAGAAGGAAGTTTCTGAAGAGTTCAATTATTGCGGGTGCTTTGAGTGCACTTCCTTATTCGAGTGTATTGGGGGCACGCTCAGAACTTCATTGATGCCGTTCGAAGCCGCGAAGGGAATAATCTGCATGCGGAGATTCTGGAAGGTCATACTTCGGCTGCACTTTGTCATCTGGCGAATATTTCATACAGGATCGGGCACGGGAGCGATGTCGAGAAGATAAGTGCCCGGTTGAGTCACAACCAACAAGTCGGCGAAGCGCTTGGTCGAATCGAGAAACATCTATTGGCCAACGAGATTGATCCGGATAAAGCTCCGTTGAGACTCGGTCCGTGGGTGAAGCTTGATAGCGGATTCAAGAAGATCACTGTCGCTGAAGATTCGCCTAACCAGGAAAAAGTTGCAAATGCACTTATGAAGCGGTCTTATCGAAGTCCGTTCATTGTACCTGAGAAAGTTTAATCAATTCGATTATATCTCATCGGCTACTGGGGTTAGTTCGACGTCTTCGTCTTTGTCCGGGAGATGCTTGTACCAGGTGAAATACAGGATTATCGAACATATAGTCATTACAGCCACTGATATCCACACTGATTTCCATTGTTTTGTGCAGATGTAGGTCGCGATGAGGTAGAGGCTCTGGAAGCCGATAGCTGCGATAGTTCCGGAGATCAGGTCGAGAGCGAATGAATCTCGTTGGAATTCGGTGTTTTCTGTTAGCAGGGCTTTTCGGACGGGTTTCCAGATGCCTGCCGGGCGGATGCGGCAGTAGAAGTCCTTGAGGGTTTCCATGTCTGCGGGTTTTGACATCAGTGAGGCGGCAATGCTCGAGACTGTGCTGATTGCGAAAAGAACGGGGAATGTTTTGTAGATCGGTATGTGGTTGAAGAACAGGACGACGACAAAAGAAGCGACGATTCCTATGATGGTTCCGACTGCGTAGCCGAATCCGTCGAATCTCCACCAGAACCATCGCAGGACATTCGGCATGAGAACGGCGGTTCCCAGGGTCATCATGATCCAGCCGAAAATCTGGTCGATGTTTCTTGCCTGCATTCCTACGAGTATACCTGCGATAATGATGAGGACGCTGCAGATCCGACTTGCGCGGACGAGTTCTCTGTTGGAGGCTTTGGGTCTCAGGATGTTGTTGTAGAGGTCTCGCACAAGATATGAAGCACCTGCGTTTACGGTCGATGCAAAAGTGGACATGAATGCCGAGAGGAGGCCTGCCAGGACGAGTCCTTTAATTCCTATCGGCAGCATTGTGCCGATAACAACGGGGTACAGATGTTCGGGGTGAGTGAGTTTGCCGCCCCATTTCATGATTCCGATTACACCGACTGCGGCTGAGACCATGAACATGGGGGTAAGGGCTGCGCCCCAGAGCATTCCCGCTTTGCATGCTTCGCGTGGGCTTCTGGCGGAGAGGAAGCGCTGCATGTCATATAACTGCTGTGGGCCACCGGCGGCAAGGAAGAATCCCTTGGCTACCCAGACGAGCGACATGAGGATGAAAAGGCGGAAACCTTCACTGATCTCCCAGTTTGCAAGATGCTGCCAGTCCCATTGGGGGATGAATGAAAACCATTCGGGGGGGACTTGTTGGGTGATTGTCTGGTAATCTGATATTAAGACGGCTTTGGCGATGAGGATGACCGATCCGACGAGGATGATGCAGAATTGAATTACATTTGTGAGGACAACTCCGAACAGGCCGGCGGCGATAGTGTAAACGCCGGTGATGCTCATAAGAATGATGGCTAATTTGTGGTTTAGTGTGATTCCGGGGAGAAAACTTTCAAGGGATTGGCCGATGGAGGTTTGGGATGTAATGAACTTGCTGACGAAATGGCCGCAGCCGTATTCTGCGAAGCCAATAAAGGCGACTGAAATTACGATGGCAAGGAGAGCGGAAGCTGTTCGGGCGAATTGGCCTGCGGGGCCTGTGCCGAAGCGGACGTTCATCCATTCTGCGCCAGTGATGACTTTGGAGCGTCGGAGCCATTTGCCGATGTAGGTGGCGAAGAAGCCCAGCATGACGGCGAAGCCCCACTCCCACTGTATCCACATGAATCGCTGCCCCATGATGTAGAAGAAGGCGATGGTCCACATGACGCCGGTGACGTCGAAATAGCAGGATGTGCCGGAGATGCCGAGGAGCCACCAGGGGATGCGCCTGCCTCCGAGGAAGTAGGAGTCGACTCCGCGCGAGGCGAGTTTGGTTAGATAGGTGCCGGCGATGAGGATTGCGACTAGATATATGCCGATGACCAGCAGGTCGATCCAGTGTACGCTAATTTGCAGAAGGTCGAGTTCGTCCATGCTCGATATTCCTTATGAAGTTCAAGAATAAATTGTCGGGTCTAATATAAAGTATAATTGACTCCCATGCCTAAGGGGGGCTTCTGTTTAGGTTTTAGTGCGCTTTGATTTTTGTAGATACAAACGACAGTTTTCCACGGTTTGATCAGGGGGATGTTGTCATTTGGTATAACGCTATCGTTGACGTCAAAGAGGATGGGTTTTTGGTCTCCTGGTTTTTCATGCCACTGGGCTGCACGAAGGTTCAGGTTTTGGCATATTGAGATGAGTGCGATTACAATAATGGTTCTAAGATTATTTTGCATTTCTTCTGGTTCCAATGTTTTTATCGGTATCATTTATTAACTGGTAAAGACAGCATCGGCAGATAGCTGGACTGGATGTCCTGATAGGGTCTTTTTCTTGCGGGTGCATCGAAACCTTTCTGCGGTCCGTAGACTATAATCCTGTCGTCTTCGCTTACTAATACAATGCCTTTTCCCCATCGCGGATCGTCGAGGACCATCAGGTATCTTCCGAAGGGGTCTCGTATTTTTCTGCCTGTGAGTGGATCGCGAATCCCCGTAGTTGTCAGGAGCAGGTCTCTGCCGTTTTCACCCCATGGGAGGATGTCGTTTTCTCCGGTTTCCGCCTGCCATGTTGCAATCAGTATCATGTCCTTGTCGAAGAGATAATGGAGTTGGTCCTCTCGCCACCATGTTTGTGTGAGGAGTTCGAGGCCGGGTTTTTCGGGCAGAAAATCAGCGATTCTGACGAACTGGATGTGCCCCAGTTCGAAGCGATTGTAGATTCTTCCCGTTTTTACATCGATTTCCAGTAGTCCCATTTCGCCGGCGGCGAGATAGAATCTCCTGGGCTTTTTGCCGGGATCGAGTGAGGCACAGGCGATATTGTCTACATGGTCACTCAAAGGTAGTGACCAGATTTCGTTGCCGTCGGTGTCGAGGAGGGTGTGGTTTGTGAGGATTTCTTCAGCGCCGTCATTGTCGATGTCGAGGGGAAGGGGGAAATGGCCCGTTGACAATGCCTTTTGCCATTTTAATTTTAATTTGTGGTCGTAGAGCCAGATGTTTGTGTACCTGTCTTTTATGTATAGGCCCGGAGGGTCGTCTGGATTCAGGCGTACCTGGCAGAGTGCATCGCCGAGTAGCAGGGGGTATCTGTAGCCGCGGCTGTCATAGTAGGGGTTGGGTTTTGGGGTTTTGCAGGAATAGAGAAGTTCGGCTGTCTTTCCGTTTCGGACCTGTATCTGGAAATCGGCTATCAGGACTATTTCATTTTTACCGTCGCCGTTGATGTCGAAGACCTGGATGGGATTGTCTCCTCCTTCGGTTATTGGATTTGTGATTCCATCGATGTGCCATAGTTGTGAGCCATCGAATTCGAGGCAGCGATAGGCGTATTGGCCTTTGTTGCGTTCGGCGATTATGATTTCGGGGAGTTTGTCGTCATCGACGTCGAGGAAAAAGAAATGTAGACGTCTTTCGACTTTGGGAAGATTGACTTCATGCAGGATTTGTGGTTTTGCGCATTTGGGCAGTGGGGGCAGTTGGGGGCGGATGAGTGTTCCCTCGACGGATACCGGTCCGAAGAAGGCAGGGTTGTCAGCGAACAGGGCGACCTTGCCGGATCGTAATGTCATGTCGTCATGTTCGATCAGATTATTGTCGTTTATGAAACAAGTGACATGTGTTCCGCGGACCTGGACTATCAAATCATATGTCTGGTCGGACGAGACATCGAATGCGACTGACTTTAATCTTGTCCATGCTTCGGTGCCCATGGATGCTTCGCGGTCCTGTGTTCTCAATACGAGAGATGCTTTTTGCTGGTCCTCGAGTATGAGTGCGTAGTACTGGCGGGAGTTTTGATAGCGGAAGGCGAGGCCCGTTGTACAATCAGGGCCCGGTTTGACGGTGGTTTGAACTGTGTAATCGACCCAGTCAAGGTCTCCCATTGAAAGCGTCAGCCATGGGACGCGGTAGCCTCTTATGGTGACGAAGGACTCATGGCCCAGGTATTTATCTTTAACGTTTCTTTCGCGGCTATACATTTCGGCACGTCGAGAACCGACGCATTGGACACCGCCATCTGCCAGTTTCCATGCCCTGAGGATTCTTGAGGAGAGGTTGCCTTCTGCGCGAACATCGTCGTATTGGAGTCGGCCGTCCCGCATGGTTGTTACGGTCTGAGGCGGAGAGAAGGCTTGTCGGTAATTGAATGGCTGTCTTTTTGCAGCGGTCGTAGAACCTGCGGTTACCAACAAGATGAAGTAAACAATTTTTGTATGCATAATTTGTTCTTCCAAAATGAAAATGAATCATGGAATCAATATAAGGTGTAATTCATTTCTGTGCCTAATGGAAAACATCCTTCGGGCTTTTTGCCTTTTTCGTTTTTATAAATGTAAATGACGGAACCCGGGTTGGTGCTGAATATGAGATCGGGTACGCCGTCGCCCGTCATGTCTGCGAGGGTGGGTAGTATTTCGATGTGTCCTCCGCTTGGTCTTTCGCTCGCGGGCATATCGAAATTGGGGATAGGAATATCGAAGATGCCAACTTTTTTGCCCCAGCCGTCATACATTGCTCTGGGTTGGCCTACTACTATTGAGCTTATGCCGTCACCGGTCCAGTCGACAATGCGATGGTAGCGGCTTTCGGAGACCATGAACTGCCCAAGTATTATGCCGTTTTCGTCGATGATTCTGATTGGTTTTTGGCCCCAGGAAGCATACGGGATGTCAACGATGATCTGCTTACCTGCGATGTCGGGACGGACTTTTGCGATATCGACGGATTCGTAGTGTTTGCCTGTAAGTGACCAACTGAACAGGCCGTTGCCATCGACTTTGGCCATTCGATTTCCGCCGCAAAAAGTCAGGATGATTCGTGCGTCATCGGGATTGGCTGGTGATGGATAGAACCTTGCACAATCGAGGTGGCCGCCGAAACGTCCTCCACCCTTTTTTTGGAGAGTCCATCTTGTTGTGCCGTCGGGATTCAGCAGTGCATAGCCTGCCATGATCTCGTCTTTGCCGTCTCCGTCAATATCCATCGGTCTGGGCTGATGAGCGGTCTGGTAACCGCCGGGCTGTTTGCTGGTCCACAGGAGCTTGCCATCGTAGTTGAACGCCCATATCTGGTCGTATCTGTTTTTAACGAGGACATCGGTGGCGCGGTTTTTTCCGGACAGATTGCAGAATACGATGCAGTCTGTTGCACCGGTGGGTGTTGAGAATCTTCGTTTTTCTTTTCCGGTGGCGCCGTCGAGGACAACGAGGGCTTCTTTTACGAGGATGACTACTTCGGGCTTGCCGTCTCCGTCCCAGTCGTAGACCTGACAGGCGACGTCATATCCTAAGTAATTTCTGCCTTTTTTCGCGTTGCCCCACTTCCAGAGTACACTTCCGTCGAGGCGATGAGCTACTACCGAGCAGATATAAAAACCGTACTTTCCTCTTTCGGCGGCTGATAAGGAGCCGCCGTTGCGTGCGCTGATTATTTCTGCCTGGCCGTCACCATCGAGATCGGCAGCGACAATCCATGAGCCTCGATATTCGGGGTCAAGTTCAAAGCGCTTCCAGTGTTTAATGACCGGGACATCTTTGTTTGCCTGGGCGCTTTCATCATCCTGAATCTCGAAGTAGTCCGGGGCATGTGTTGGTCCGGCAGCCTGAGCTGCTTTTGCCGAAACAAACAGGCCTGCGCCGATAAGACCAAGCGATTTACTGAACTGCCGTCGGTTTATACCAGAGTTTGTGAGAGTGCTTTTCGAACTATTCATTTATATTTTCCTTTCCATTACAGATATTAAGAAACTAAAAATGTCAGGCGTTAATCGTCAAAGTCGGGGTTTCGTATCTCACCTGCCGCATCGATCATTGCCTTGTAGTTCTCCGGTTTAACGGGAGGGTTTATCTCGCTGGATGTTGCAAGGAGCATTCCTCCCGTTTGTAAAACATTGGTCTGCCGGATATGTCTGTGGACTTCATCTTTGACCTGCTGTGGCGTTCCGTGTTCCATTAGTTCGACGCCATCCAGGCCGCCGGCCCAGACCATATCGGGATAGTTTTTTTTGAGTTCTACCACATCCATTCCGGCGGCGGGTTCGAGACAGTAGAATCCGTCGACGCCGGCTTGTATCAAATCCGGGATGGCTTTGCTGTAGTTTCCGTCGCTGTGGTAGAGGGCTTTGATTCCGTGCTCATGCCATGCGTCGGTAAGTTTTTTTACATATGGGTAATGGCATTGGTTGAGGAAGTCGGGGCCGAAGATGGAGCCCCGCTTGTCGGAGAAGTCTTCGGGTATCAGAATTACCGGTGAAAGGTCGGGGTTGGCAACTGCGTGGATGCGTTTGAGTTCGTTTTCGACCGAGACTGCCATAAATTCGTGCATTACCTCGGGATAGTCGGCGTAGAAATAGGTGAAAATCTCCAGTCCCATAGCATCGAAAACGCCGCACATTCCGGTCATGCTGAAGTTTAGTATTACGGTGTCACCGATTTTTTCCTGCAGGGAGAGCATGTAGCAAGCGTAATCGTCGCGAATTTTTTCGGCATCAAATTTTCCACTTTGAAATGTGCTTTCGCTACCGGCGAGCCAGGGGCAATCGGGCTCGAACCCCAGTTGGCGAATTCTCTTTGTTTTGTTGATCAGCCAGTCGCGGGCGCCTATTTCGTCGGAGAACGGTCTGCTCACATGCCACGTGTTCCAGTTGTCATTTTGCAGGACGAATCCGTCTTCCGTTGTGATGCGATCTGTTCCTCGCGGGGCGGTGGGGGGCATGGTAATGTCGGTTGTTTTGCGAATGACAGTGCAGATGTCATCGAGGGTGTAGTTGAAGCCGTCGATGTTTTTGTCGGTGTACATTGAAATGACACGCCAATTGTAACTCAGTTGCTCGAGGATTGACACGCGATCTACGGGCTGGTGGTTCAGCGTGTATTCGACGCGTTTGCGTTTGGGTATTTTGTCGTGTTCGAAGAGCTTTTCAAACATGAAATGCTTCCGTTAGCTTATTGCTTCATCGAGGGGTTTATAGGATAGTTCGAGGTCCTGTGCGACGTTATAATAGACACAGTCTCCCATGTAAAGATTGACTCCTTTGGCGAGTTCGGGGGACATTTTGCAGGTTTTTTCGAGGTACTTTGCGCCTTCCTGAACTGAGAGTCTTCCGGCGATTTCACTCATGGGGGTAAGGCAGGGCAGCGATCCGTCTTCGGTTTCTATTGTCTCATATGCGATTGCCTTTATTTTTTTTCCCATCAGGGCGAGGGTGACTTCTTTGGAGGCAGCCAGGTGCAGGTATGTGCAGAGTATCTGGCCCTGATGGAAGAGGTCAAATTCGGATGGCTGAGGGTCCTTTACTTTAATTATCATTTCACAGGTGTCGAAAATCCGCTTTCTGTCCGTTTCGATGACTGCGCCTGCGGCAGCGTATTCGGCGTCGGAGAACCCTGCGTTTGAGCCTGCACCTGATTCGACGACGACTTTGTGTCCTCTTGCGGTGTATGCTCTGGCACATGACGGGGTTAATCCTACCCTGTATTCATGGGCTTTGATTTCCTTGACTGTTCCTACCTGCATGGGTTTATCCTTCAACTATGCGTTGTTAAAACATTGTTGCCGGTCTTAACGGCGGCCTGCATTAACGTTTATGCAATTATACATATTACTTCCATTTTGTAAAGTGGAATCCTTTATGGCTTCGTTGTTTTAAGGTGCTACGGTCAGGCGCAAGGTTGCTATTTCGTTGGGTTTTAGATTGAGTTGGATGGAGTTATCCGAGTGCACGAGCAGTGATTCGATGGGATGTTCGACGGCATTTGCGAGGAATGCACGGGTTATTGTTTTGTCCTGGGGAAGCTGGAGCGTTATGGTGCATTTGGCTTCTTTGCCGCTTTGCTCGAGGAGCCTTATGATTATTGCATTTCTGATTTCTGCTACCTTAATGCAGCTTACTATTATCGAATCGCCTTGCACTTTTATTAGAGATTGTGAGGAAGCTGCTTTTGTGGTGATTTTCGATTTTGGCCAGATGGGCTGGAGTGGATTGAATCGCTGCCATGCGAAGCGGGTTGCGTGTGCGGAGTTTTGTGGGCCTTTGTAGCTGGTCAGGCGGTAGCGGAATGTTAAGTCTCCTTTTTGGCCGCCCTTGAAATTTGTGTACCAGTAGTTGTTCATGACGAGCGAATAAATGTGGGCTTTGTCGAATTGGATTGAGTCTGCCCATTTGTATGTGTTGATGTCGCTGAGTGTGACCAGTGGTGCGTCGAGTGGGGCTAATGTTATGCCGTAATCTTCGCCCTGGACGTTTGCCCAGTGCTGGATCGAGTAGAAGTCGAAGCATGAAAGCGGGAGTTGGTCGATTCCGGGACGCATGACAGCGTTGGCGATCTGGACGTGGAACTGTGGAGAATCGACGGCGAAGGGAAACGCGAAATAGACGCCTTCGGGTGTGAAGACTTCCTGTTTTGTGATTGTGTTTGTGATGTCTACTATTTTGAGGTCGTGATACAGCCTCACTTTCTGGAGGATGTTCGGGCAGGTCGGAAGAGAGGATGCGGTTGTAATCTCTGTGAAGACGGGGCCGGTTTGCTGCGAAAGGATAACAGCTTTTTCGGCGGCGATACGTTTGAATTCGACGGGGTTTTTTCTTTCGATGACATTGCGTCCTCTTTTGCCGTCGTTAATGTTTATCTGCTGGGGTGTTTCGTATATGGCCTGGTTTGCTTTGTATGGTGTTTTGGTGTCAATAAGTTCGCGGTTGAGGTCCTTGTCGTACCAACTTGATATGGTGGCGCTGTTTTTGGCGAATTTTATTCGGTAGTATTTGTTTTCTATTGTGTTGGTGAGGATGTTCTGATGAGATTGTGAAGGGGGTGTTATCAGGGGCTTGATTTTGTAACGGGCGTATCCCATCGGTGGGATGTCGGATGCGATGAAGTATGCTTTGTCATTGGATATTTGGACGGGGACATTTCGGTTGTTGCGAGTGTCGGTGATTGAAAGCGGCTTTGCATTTTTCACCGGATGTTTTTTCAGGTCAAGTTCGACTACATCGGTTCTTTGCCAGGTTAGTGTGTTCCATATAACCACATCATGAGGGCTCGTGCGGGGAATAGAATGTGATAACCGTGTGATTGCGTCTTTATAAAGGTTGTCAGTGAGTTGTTTGGCTTTATGAGCATAGTCTGCTTTCCATTGCCATTGTTTTTTTGTTTGTTCGCTTTTTGGTTCGCGGACGCTGCCTGATGCTCCCCATGTGTGTTCGTCGAAGTAGAACATGTTGTCGTATGCTCGGTTGATCTTTTCGTGTGGGTATTCGGTTGTGGGATTGGAGAGGCAGACTTGTGTCCAGAGGGCTTCTACGGCGACAAGTTTGTCGTGAATGAGGCGATTTGTGCCGGTTTCCTGTGCCGAGCTTGCGGGTCCTTCTGCCCACCAGCTTGGAATGTCGCCGGTATAAGTTTTGCATTTTGGGCCGTATTTTTTTTCGAGGATTTCGAGGAATTCCCGGTTTGTGGCGACAACGACTTTTGGCCAGACGTACTTTTCATTCCATGCACGGGCGTTTTTGCTGGCGTCCAAATCCGGTGGGAGGTTGTCGCCACCCATTCGGAGTTGAATGTCGTCTACGGTGCAGCCGGCGGCAATGTTACGACGAATTATACTTAGAAACGATCCTTCGTGCAGGCCGGGACTGCGGAAGAAATTGCCTTCGCGATAGCTGTGGGTGTACCAGAAGAAGACTTTGCTGCCTTCGGGTCCCTGCCAGTAGAATGGGCGTTTGGCGGCGTTTTGGCGGTACCAGAGGAATTGGGCGTGAATGGAGTTGGCACGGAATGAAACCCTGTCGATGCCCATTTCAACAAATAGTTCGGGCAGGGCCCAGGTGTAGCCGGGAACGTCATTTAGCATTGCGGTGTCGATTTCGATGTTGTAGGTTCGCTTGAGGTGTTCGGCGTAGTAGAGGCAGCGTATGAGTTCTTCGTGGCCGACGAGTTCGGTTGGCATGTTGAGGTAGTAGGCGCAGATTTCGATTTGTCCGGTGCGGACAAGTTTCATGAATTCGTCGACTTGTTCCTTTGAGTGTCGGTCGATGTAGTTTTTCATAAGGCCCGTGACTTCAACCACCCATTTGTATTTGCTCTCCTGTGGCCAATCTGCGGTCTCATTGCAGTACTGAACCGCCAGTTCCATGTCGTCGGAGAGTTGCTTTATGACATTAGGTTGAAGATCTGTGAACCCAACATCAAAATGTGTATGTGGGGTCATGTAGAAAGTCCATTCCCGCGCGGGCTTTAACAGTATCTTTGATTGAAGCTTTTTGCCTATGGAAGTTTCGAAAGTAACCTTTATTTCAGCAGGTTTCTTCTGCTCAGGGAGAGTAATCTGGGCCTTGCCATTATTGAAATCTTCCAGGCGAATATCACGTGTTGTTGTCGTTTGGCCTGATGAAATTGTGACCTTGCCTGCTACGGGTTCGGAGGTTCCTTCCAGGGTTGTTTTTACTGTGAGCAGGCGACTGGGGCCATCCTCCGAATTCAGGACATAAGGGGTTGCTTCGACTGTCATCTGAAGTGATTCGATCATACGTTGTAAGAGTTTTTGCTTTTCATTGGCAGGGTCATCATGGAATGCCTGGATATCTTTCTTATTCCATGTTGCATTGAAGTTGCGGAAACTTACGATGGAACCGTCATCGGTGAAAAGGCCCGGCACGCCGGGGGCGGTCATGGATGTTTGTGTCGAGAGATGCCATCGGAGCGGTTCCTTCTGTGATGCAGGCCAGAGTTTGGCCATTACTACGTCCCGGATTGCTACGACCTTGAGCCTGTACCACTTCGACGAATTGACGGATAGTTTGACAGTTCCGGATTGTCTTTGTTTGACAGAGCTTTTTTCGAATGTCAGAAGTTCGAGGGTCCGATTAGTGTCGTAATGGCGGACGACGAGGCAGGAGCCGTTTTCCTGTGCCCGAAGGATTAGACCGATGTTTCGACGCTGAGAATTGCCGGCTTTGAATTCAACACCGACGATTACATCCGATATCGCCGGTGTCCTTGCTACACGTGCGGTGGTTACCCCTTTACCGGTGTTGGTAAAGACGCCGTTTGCCACAGTCCATTGGCCTTTTTCGAAGAAGGGCTTCCAGTCGGCGCTTTCGGAGGCGAAATCGTCGCCGAAGGCAGCGGTTGCGTTTTGTGCCGTAAGGGAGCCGGAGAAAAGAGCCGACGCCAAGAGGATCGCGATTGCTGGGACGACGGATTTGGTTGGTGCCGGTTTTTTTTGAGCTTTTTGTCTCATCGGGTTCTCCTTGTGGGATTTCCGGTCTTGCAGTGACCTACGTGTCAAGAAATCCCTTGGCTTGCATTAACGTTTATGCAATTATATAATACGGGTATTGAAGTGTAAAGTGAAATCTCGCATCATTTGTGGAGTTGGACTGTTGGTAATGGCCAAAAGGTGTGAAAAACGGGCTTGGGAAGGCAAGATCGGCAATCATTTTACGGTTGGCGGGATTGAGAGGGCAGTTCTTGATGACGGGGCAGGTCGAGGCACGCGTATCGCGTGGGTGAATACCGGCAGTGGGCTGAGGTTCAAGATTGTCATTGACAGATGTATGGATATTGCGGATGCCTTTTTTAATCGGCACAGCCTGGCGTGGATCAGCCATGGTGGCGTAACTGCGGGCCGCCCGGATGCAAATCGGGGTATTGAGTGGCTTTACACATTTGGCGGGGGCTTGTTGGCGACATGTGGTTTGACGCATACCGGTGATCCTGAAGAGGACCGCGGCCTGCATGGTAGAATCGGGAATCTGGAGGCGCAGATTGAGTCAATCATCCAGCCCGATCCTGTCAATGGAAAAATGGCGATGAGCATAACGGGAGTTGTCAGACAGAGCAGCGTCTTCGGGCCACTGCTGGAACTTCGCAGAACAATTACGGGCCAATTCGGAGAACCGATCATACGAATCAGCGATGTGGTAACCAATTGCGGCAATACGGAAGCGCCTCACATGATTTTGTATCACTGCAATTTTGGATGGCCCCTGGTTGATGAAGGCAGCGATATCATCTGGCAGGGGAACTGGAAGTCGCTGGGCTCGAAACTTGATGATGAGATATTCAATAACAAACACGATTTCAAGAAATGTCTGCCGCCCCAGGATAGTCATCGCGGATTCGGCGAGGCGTGTTGCGCGATAGATGTCGATGCCGACGGCGCGGGGATGTGCACGGTGGGTGTTGACAATCCCAGGCTGAAATTGGCCCTGATGCTGCGATACAAAAAGGAACAGCTTCCCTGGCTAACTAACTGGCAACACTGGGGATACGGAGAGTATGTCACGGCGCTGGAGCCGGGGACGAATCCGCCGATAGGACAAAATAAGGCGCGAAACGATAAGACGCTGGTCTATCTTCAACCTGGTGAAAGCAGAAACTATGACCTTGAATTCACAGTTCTTACGGAGGCGGACACACACGGTAAAAGTTGACTGTGTGTGTGTTTAGAGCCTATCCGGATAACCCGCTCTATTGCGGCCGGCTGCAAAGCCCGATGCCTGCGTTGTCGGCCAAAAACGTTCTCAACGTGGAGAAAACCACGCCTCCGAGCATTTTTGGCCTTCCGCCT
>Ga0114922_10001013_pt1 | contig 26855 bp, 23 predicted proteins | sample AartaG_FD_100975 | JGI IMG/M metagenome (GOLD analysis project Ga0114922, IMG submission 100975) | Deep subsurface microbial communities from Aarhus Bay to uncover new lineages of life (NeLLi) - Aarhus_00045 metaG | ecosystem: Environmental > Aquatic > Marine > Oceanic > Sediment | place... | reverse complement strand
TGTGGGCTCTTTCTATATCACACGCAGCCTGGAAGCAGATAATGTTTACTCAGCTCGGGTATGTATGCGAAACTGGCTGGCTTTTACCGATGAGCAGGACAAGGCTATCCAGCAATCCGACCCCGATTTTGATACAGAAGCGGCGGAGTTGTCCCTGGCTTTTATATCAGAACGACAGCAATTGGCTCGCCTGCTTGACGCTCCCGGCAGCACTAATGAGCAAATAACGGCACAGGTAGAAAGGGTAATTACAGCAAATCATGCATTGATTAAACGTGTGGTCACATATATCCTTGCTATCAGAAAACATCTTTCACCTCAACAGCAGCAACCGCTTATGCACTTGTGCAGTAATATAATACAGGGACGGGCGGGCAAAAGACGTTTACTTGGGGGGACTAATGGTGGTTCTGGAAAACAACATTTTGGCCGGGGAAAAGGAAACGGTCGTGGGCTAGGCCGATTTGGCCAAGGGCGGGGAAGGGGACAAGGTCGTGGAAGAAGATATCGTGGGGGCTTGTCACGTAACATCGAGTTTACTCCAGAGCAAATTCAAGCAATTCAACGATTGGACCCTGGATTCGAAGCAAAATCAGTCGAATTTGCCAAAATTGCTTCCAAAGAGCATAAGCAGCTTGCCTTACTACTCGAAACTCCGTCTGAGAATGATAATGTTATATTACAACAATTGGAAAAGTTATTGGAAGCTCGCGCCCAACTTGAACGTCTGACCTCGCAGCATGTCTTATTAATTCGGCCTAACCTATCACCCGAACAACAGAAAATTTTAGTTGGGCTTTCTGCTAACTGCGGTAGAGGGTGGAATAGAGAATGATAAAATGATTTGAGCAGGATGATTTTGAATGAACTCTCGAATTAAGTTGAATCCGCAATTTTTGCCTGAATAGTCATATTTCTTTTGGCTCAGGAAGCTTGAAAGGAAATGATCATGAAAAAGTCGAAACTTAACCTGGTTATTGACGCATTATTATTGCTGTGTGTTGCCGCTATTGCAGGAATCGGTCTGTTAATCAAATATGTACTGGTTCCGGGGTATCAACGGTGGGAGATTTACGGCCGGAATGTGGACCTGTTCTTCTGGAGTATGGACCGTCATCAGTGGGGAACAATTCACCTTGTGATCGGACTGGTTTTCCTTGCTTTTCTTGTACTCCACGTTGTCTTGCACTGGCCGATGATTGTCGGAATTTACTGCAGACTGATACCGAATCGTTTCGCCCGATGGATTACTGCATTGGTTCTTATTTGTATGACGATTCTTCTCTTTATTTTTCCTTATTTTGTGAAGCCTGAGGTTCAGGAACGCGGAAAAGGAAAAGGTCACGGCTGGCAACAGTATGAAACACCTGTACGCCCAACGGGAAAAGCCTAAATCCCTTGGCCATTTTGAGATAAAGAGGCAAATTTATTATGAGAAGCTTGGGAATGCCTAACATTGAAAAGCGTGTTTCACTGATAGGATTTTGGTAAAAATAACCAACGATTACTTGTAACTTTTGCTTTTTTAGTATCGAATCATTGTGAGATTTTAACGTGGCCGTACTGAAGAAACAACTCGGTTTGCTTGATGTATTTGCTGTAACCTCTGGGGCAATGATAAGTTCCGGTCTATTTGTTTTGCCTGCAATAGCTTATGCAAAAGCGGGCCCCGCGATTAATTGCTTTGGTCCGGCTTCGGACGGACCGCGGCTTGGGCTGGCATCACTTCGCAGCAAGACAAGCTCACTTTGGATTTGCTATCTTGGAAACTCAGATTTCTTTGTGGCTCCGCGTCCGCAGCTTTCTATTCACTTTTCCTCTTACACGGCGCAGGCTGTATAAAAAAGGCCTATGCCGAATAGCAGCATAGGCCCCGATTTGTGCAAACTCAATCTCGCTGATTACTCAGGCCATAGCTTCTTCACAAGCCAGTTCTCCGAAAGTTTGGCAAAGTCCCTGAGGTTGACCGCTCTATCGCCACTTCATATGAAAAATCCCCGACGAAGCAGAGCAAATCACAAACAAATTATAAAAAAAGAGCACAGGCCATAATTTGCCTGTGCCCTTAAGCTCTTATGCGCTTGTGCCTCTATACCCCTCTGTTCTGTGGCCCTATTCTTCCACGTTAACTTGTGCCTGCGCAAGCGGGGTATCTGCGAAATCTGTGGCTAATTTCTTCTGTAGCAATAATCATTAATCCTTAATCATTAATCCTTAATCATTTACTCACTCCCACCTGAATTTCTCAGTCTTGCCCACCAATTCTTCAACTCGTCCCTGTACGCTCATCTTCTTGAACTCAGCCTTTTTCCACTTCGCAACCTGGGCCTCACTTGCCTTCACCCTCTCTTGCAGTTCCTTCAGCCTCTCCAGCAGCCGTTCATATTCTATTTGCTTGCGCTTTACAATCAAATCGAACCTTCGGCCAAGTACGTCCGCCAACTCTTTGACCAGCTCTTTCTTTTCGTCCTCGCTGACCACAGCCCTGATTTGCTCAAGCAGCTTGTCCCGCCTGTCTTTCAGGTCTAAATCTTCTTTGAGAATCTCGACCAACTTGGGGTTATCTTTCGCCTCATAAATTGTCCTGTACCTTCGACGGATAAGCCCGTATCTTTTTCCGTGAAGCTCCGGTCTCTTTTCCTTAAGTTCGGCTAATTTCTTTGCTTCCTCAGGATAATCCTCCGCCAGCCATTCGTCAAATCCGGGACCCCGACGCCGATACATAGCTCTCTTTCTTCTTGTCCGTCCCGCGTTGGGTTCGTCACGTCCACCAAGTTCCCCAAACTCCATACCCCGTCCAGGCCCACGCTTTTTATACTTTCCACCACCTCTTTCATGCTCTCCCCATTTTCTGCCGAACCGCTCCCGCATAATTTCTCTAAGCTCAGCTTTGAACTTTTCCGGGTCTTTCTTCTGCAGCTTCGCCAGTTCCTTCGCTTTCGCCGGATTGGTTTCTCTCAGGCGACTCATCATATGCTCAATCGCTTCATCCGTCAGTTCAAACCGTCTAAAACCTCCTCCTCTTGTTTCGTCCTCATGCCACACACTTTCATCCTTTTTCTCACCCTCTTTCTCAGCAGTCCAGCAGGGTAGCGCCGCCGTCAGCAACAAGATTATTCCCATTGCCAAAACGAACATCGTCACATTTTTCTTTTTCATTTCTTTACCCTTTCCAAAAATCACCATTAATTTCCATCAGTTCTATTTCCAATTCTTCTAAGCCTATATGCCCGTTCCCGCCGTTTTCCCCAAACTGTAAAGCCAGCGCATCTTCTTCAATCTCCCTGATTTCAGCCGTCAGAATTGCCAAATCCACATCATCAGCGGCCAGGTCCTCGCTCTCCCAAATCGCGCTCGGCAGAATTGATGCCCTGACAACTTTCCCCTGCTCGCCGCCTTTTTCAAATATTTTTACGCTCACACTCGCCAGAATAATAAACGCCGCTGCAACAGACGCCGCCTTGTAAACTACTCGCTTGGTAACACGTGTTTTTCGCCTCGACAATTCCCTTGCAACTTCAGCTTTTATGCCGGCTATAACTTCCCCATCCGGCTCCGGCCCAGGGTGTGCGCTAAGAATCTCCTCGCCTTTGCGAATATCCTCCGCCGCCTTTTCCGCCTGTCCGGCATCAACGAATTTCTCAAACAAGTCTTTCAGATTCTCTTCATTCCGCTCGTTCATAACCTATTGCTCCATCAACTCTCGCAGCTTCTTTAACCCCCGATGCACCTTCGACAATGTCGTTCCTATCGGCTCACTTCGCATCTCCGCTATTTCCTTAAACCTCAGCTCTGAATAAAAACGCAGCATTATTACTTCCCTCGTCTCTGCATCCAGCTTCTCAAGCTGCATCTGTAACTTATCAATTTGCTCGACCTCGGATTTCTTTGCCTCTATCGCTTTTGACTTAAGTTGCTTCTCTCTGGCCTCTAACACTCTTCTCCGTTGCTGTTTGTCCCTTAGATAGTCGTAAAAAACATTGGATGCTATTTTGAACAGCCAGCTCTCGAAAGCCCCGCCCCTGAAAGAGCCGATTTTCGCCACCAGCTTGACAAATAGCTCGCCCAGCAAATCATCACTTGTTTCCCTGCTGCCCGTCAATCGATAGAAATACCCGTAGCAGCGCCCTGCGTATATATCTATTAACTTTTGAAAGCTTTCTGCCTCACCGGCCTTACAGCCGTTTATAATCCGTACTAAATCGTCGCTTTCTGTCATTTTAAGTGCTTTTCACGTAAATAAAGACGCCTTTCAGAATTGCTTTATTGCATAAATGCGAAAAAAAATCAAAGATGAAAAATAACGTAGCCACCCCTCAAAAATATTTAGCCCACCAATTTATTGGTGGGTTCTCTTTACCCCAATTCATTCGGCACGTTCCTTGCCCCGTTAGAGGCCTTCTCTCCGCTCTCTAATGGGGCTTGCCCCGTTAGAAATAAGCCGCCTCTTGGCCGGTCAGGGTAAGGCTGCCGTGCTCCAGCACGCATTTCTAATGGGGTCTACCCACTGATACGCGATTACTACTGATTCTCGTAGCGCAGCGAAGATCCCCGAGCCAGTCCTGCCTTGTCAGGATGTGTCGAAGGGCCAATCCCCCATTCTCCCTTCTCAATTCTCCCTTCCCAATTCTCACTTCTCAATTCTGCATTCTCCATTCTCAATTCTCCACTCTCCCCTCTCTATTCTCTCCTCTCTAATGGGGCTTGCCCCATTGCGGCCCACTAATCCGGCTGGCCCTTTTATATCGCCGCCTCCGCTACGGCTATCCCTTTCGCCGCATCCCACTGACCCAGGGCAAATACGCCATAGTCGACCCCGATGATTACGAGCGATTAAATAAGTACAAATGGTATGCCGCCAGGTGCAAGAACACCTTTTACGCCGGCCGACACACCAAAACCGGCAAAGACGGAAAGCGAATCTACATTAAGATGCACCGTGTAGTCCTAAAGCCGCCCAGAGGCCTCATCATCGACCATATAAACCGCAACGGCCTCGACAATCGAAAAGCAAACCTCCGCATCGTTACACACGCTCAGAACATCCTCAACAGGCCATACATAAAGCGGCCAAATTCCCCCTCAAAATACAAAGGTGTTACCTGGCACAAACCCCAAAGGAAATGGAATGTCCAGATATGCTACAACGGCATACACAAAAACGTCGGCTACTTCCACGACGAAATCGACGCCGCAAAAGCCTATGACGAAGCCGCTAAGAAGTATCACAAGGAATTCGCTGTTCTGAATTTCCCGCTCTGATTTGCCCCCCTGTCCCCACGTCTTACCTGCGCAAACAGGTAGTGGGGGCCGTCCTAAACTTTCCCTAACTGTCATCCTGAGCGCAGTCGAAGGATACACTTCATCTCAGCTTCTTATGCGTAGACTTTTTCGCATTCTTTTTTTTGTATGCAAAAGAGTCCCACGAGTTAGGGACTTTGAGCCTAACTTACATAATAATAGATTTAGATTATTCCTAAAATGAACAAACCAATTGTAGCGCACAATAGTTTTCTGTTTTCGCAAGATAAGTCCTGGAGCAAGTTTCTCGAAAGGGCTCACACAATCCCCTTTAATGTATGATAGGTCAAGAATTGTATAGTACCTTCTGTTATTAATATCTGAATAACTTACAACGATTTGAAAGTTCATATGGTCTATTTTTGCAGCTTCTGGAGGGCTTAGAGGTTTGGAGGAAGCATTTTGAAGAGAAAGTTGCCATGCTATATCACGTTCTTCTTGGGGCTGAACAGCTTGAATAGTATTTCTTTCTATACGAGGTAAATACAGTAGGACTCCTTGCGCTTTTTCAAACGCATGTATTCTTAATGCAGGCCCGTGTCCATAATTCTTAATCTTCTTGACTTCGATAACACCTAATCTCTGTAGCGGCGTACTATCCACCTGCCAATCATAAAGACTAATTAAAGGTGCAAATGATTGAAGAGTTACTTTCTTCTGTAACCGATAAACCAAAAAAGTTGCAATAGCTGAGAACAACGCTGCTATAGCAGCACAAATTACTGGCCAATTACTCATATTGCTCTCTCTAACCCGACTATTGTCTTTATTGCATACACGGTTAATTTCTAGAAACTAGCGACAGCCATCTATTCTCTACGTATTCACCCCAAACCCGCAATCCCCACCTAAACAAAAGCCTGCTTTCCCAGCGCTCCTTCGATCCCTTTACCAAGCCTACCTACTACAGAAGGCCTCGCTCATCTGCCTCTCGTCTTGACAACACAGATATACACGGCATGTGCCTTATGCAAAATATGTTGACTTGGACACCATCCGCAGTAGCAACCTTTTTATGGCGCTTCCTAGTGTCTTCTACCTTAACCGCTCTTGTCCCTATTTCCCAGCAAATTACCCTTGGATATTGAGAAGGAGCATGCCCATGAGCCTTGTAGTTGTAGAAAAACCGCTCCGCTTCTATCACAGTATAACGGTCTGGCTGACTTTCACTATCCTCTTGAAAGTGAACTATCAAATCTGGACCAGTTCCTGCGTGCGCAAGAGTCTGGAATTTTGCGAACGGGAGCCCTCCGATGGTCTCCAGCTTCCAGAGCAAGTTCAGAGTATCTTGTTCGTTCTCAGGTTCGCGCCCCAACAGCCTACAGTTGCCCTGTTCGTCCGTATACACAACCCATCTTTGCCCAGGCGATTCTAGTGTGCGCTTTTTCCCTTCCAACGCGCTTGCGCTCGCGATGGTTTTTCGCCGTTTCGACACCTTCCGAAAATCGAAGTATTCTTGAGATGATTCTATTTCTCTAAACATAGATGCCACGGCCTTCTTAAACATGTCAGTGATTGCGGAATCTACAACCCCACTTCTCGAGATATTCATCTCCTCTTGAATTGCATCGCACTCAACAATAAGGCAGCATTTCTTCTTGCCTGGATTGGCCGTTCGCAAGCTCTGGCTCCCATATTCTTCCATATCCAAAGTCAAATATGGTATTCCGTTGACCGAAAGAATTAGCCCAGTATTTAAAGCTCCCTTGTCAAGACCATACCTTTCGGCATCCCAAGTATAAAATCCCTTTAACCGTATACGAAACTTAACGTTTGTTCCGTCTTGCTTAGCCTCAATTACATCATCTACTATCTGAGTTCCCTCACATTCTTGAGCTACCGCCAGTTCCGGAAAACCAAACTCTATTTCTTTTTCTTGCCCACTCACGGTCAAATGTATCATCGGTGCATCTGGCCGCTCTTTTGTGAAACCAGCAAAAGTCCGATGCCTCAGAAAAGTGTCTATTTCTTTAAGCGTAAACGGACTTTCCTTCCGATGGGGAGGATGCCCGAAAACTTTGATCATAGTTCCATGGCCTTGCTCCCTTTCGGGCGGAAAACGATAGATTCTTGGCTTAGGAACCGTGTTTCTCGAGATTGAGCCCCACGGGTCATTTATTTCCGCTTTAATAACTTCTGGAGCATTTGCTGTGTAAGTCTCGATCTCTACCCTCTTAGATTGGTACGCTAGTTTCGACCCTAAACCCTTCCAAGAAAACTCATCCACCTTCTGCCCAATAATTGCGGATAATCCAAGACCCAAAAACCGATCTAGCCTCCCAGGCATGTTCCGATCACCCGTATAGTTCATACCACATCCGTTGTCCCAAATCTCAAAAACATGTCCATCCTGGTTTACGTAATAATTTATACGTATCTCTGTCGCACCCACCTCTTTTGCCCCAGAATTGCTTAGCAGTTCTCGTATAAGATCCAGCGGATGCACGCGCTCCTTTATCAACTGCTTCATTAAGCTAATTTCAGAAATAATCGGATCAACGTCTTTGCCCGTACTCTCAAAAAAATCACCCAGCTTGGCCATCTTTATCTCCTTATTCTTTTGACACTCACCATTGACCAATTAACCATTCACTGGCCGCCACTCACCAAATAAATGCCGTTTCCGGCCAGTAAAATGTTGATAGAAAAACGCAATTTCGGGGAAGTTTTCCGCTCGTAGGTGCGGTTTACCCCGTGAGATGATTCATCACTATCTCCCGGGGTCGTCTCTCTTTCACGCCACAAAATACCACAAAAACAGCAAAAATCAAGACCGTTAGAAGTTTTTTTTGGAAAAAATGTCCCAAACAGGCCCAGTTTCTAACGGGGTCTACCCCCCAATTTTACCTTTCAACTTTTCACTTTTACCTTTCCACTCCCTTCCCCTTTCTCCTTCCTCCTTTCTCCTTTCCCCTTTTCCTCTCCCTTCTGGCAACTGGTCCCTGACAACTGACCCCTTTCGTTAAAATTTCCTCTCCCTCCGCGTGGTGCCTTCCATTGCACCATTTCAAAGGCTTCCTCTTACCGCGAGGAGCGGTGTGCACACCTTAACCATAATATATGCCGTCTCCGGCAGCCCAAATGTTGACTACTTTTTCCATCTTTCACTGCCTTTTTCCCCTTTTGCTCTTTAATCTTCGATTTTCGCCCCTATTTTAGCCAGCTTCACTAATAGGGCATTCTCAATGCCCTGGTGGACGAAGGCAATAATTTGTGACAAAGCTCGCTTTGGGAGTAAATTTTGCCGAGAACACCAAGCTGACTGAAACCCTCTGTGCTCTCTCCGTAAGGAGTCCCAAGGACTGCGTGCTCCGCGGTTAATAAATTCTTGATCTATTTGTGTTTTTTGTGCTCTTCGTGGCTGTTTTTGATTTTTCTCCGCGCTCTCCGCGGTTAATAACCCCAAAACCCCCCAAGCCGTTTTCACCAACGATAATCAATCATCACTTTATCCCCAAGGGATAATCGATTATCAATTAAAAAGCCCTGCGATTTCTCACAGGGCTTTTAGTATCAAGAAACAGTTAAATCTTCGATCCTGAGCGGAGTCGAAGGACCAAACAGCGAAAGCGCCTGACTTTGCACCCCCAGACAAATACCCCCGAATAATAGCCAATCCCCAAAAGACTGCTCAAAACCACAAAATAATCTCATTTCCCACTTGATACTTGATAGTAGTTGAGTTAAGTATGTACGCACATACTTAATTATTAGCCCTTTTGCAGGATACTATATTTGGCCGATGTGGACCCTGGTATTTGACTTAAGTATGTGCTTAATTACTTAATCACTTAATACGTATCTGCGAAATCAGCATATAAAAAAGCCCCCAATTTCCTCCCTGGCCATTTTTCAATTTTACAATGTATTTTTGCACTTTCCACTTTAACTTTTACACTAAAAAAGCCCTTGTCCTCTTACCCTCTCGTTTCCGCTTTCAGCTATCTTCTTCCTCTTCCTCTTCGTCTTCGAGTTTCCAGCTCTCACTTTCTTCTATATCATCGATCTCTCGAGTCATGTATTTCAAAAGCTTATCTTGAATTGGAGCGAACCTCCCGTACCACTTCAGCATCCCCTGATAGCTCGCTACCAGCATATCAAGGCGGATTAACTGCCATTTCGCTATGCACTCCGGCTCCTTGATATTCGAAAAGGGGTCGCACTTGAAAGTCTTTTGACCGTCGGGCCCAATCTCACAGAGTTCACAGTCTTTGCATTGAATCATATTCGCACTATAATCGGAATTCGCAAAAAAGGCCAAAATAAAAAATTCTGTCTTTTACTTTTTTACTTTTCCAGTTGTGTATGCTACGATATATCTTAGAAGGTTAAAAGTATTTTCTAAAAAGATTTGAGCTGTTTTACGGAGACATAGATGGCAAAACCCAGACGTAGACGCAAAGTTGGCAGCAAAAAACGGCGCGCCCGATGGAAAGTCCGCCACAAAAAGAGCGGATAACCAGCGACCAAATACTATCAATCAAGTACCGTAAAGTGAAACATTGCAACATAACCTTCGAGCCCGACGGCAGGCGAATCTCAATTCACGAAGGTGCAACACTTCTTGAAGCTGCGGGCAAGGCCGGCATTATTCTGAACACCGTTTGCGGCGGCAAAGGAATCTGTAAAAAATGCCTCGTAAGCCTTCAGCCCGGCGGAGAGCAAGTCCCAGCCTGTCAGTACCATATCCAAAGCGATATCACAGTTACCATACCAACCACTTCCAGATTCTTCGGGCAGAGAATCCTCACCCACGGCATCGAAACACAAACCGAAGTTCAGCCGGACATATATAAGAAATATCTCGATATAGCTGCCGCCGGAAAAATCTTCGGCACTGCACTCGATATCGGCACCACCACCGTTGTGGCCAAACTCATTAATATGGCCGATGGCCAATGCCTAGCTACCGAAGCTGCCTTAAATCCGCAAATCCGATTCGGCGATGATGTCGTAAGCAGAATCGCCTACGGGCACACTGAGGAAAGGTTGGCTGAATTGCACAGGATGATAATAGATTGCCTAAATAAGCTGATTGACAGGCTTTGCGAACAGGCCTCGGTCTTGCCGGACGACATATACGAAATGTGCGTTGTCGGCAATACGACGATGAACCACATATTTCTCAAGCTCCCCATCAAGCAGCTCGGCCAAGCACCGTATGAGGCTTTTTCCCTCGATGCGCACGATAGCTCCGCCGAGCAGATGCAACTGAACATCAACCCCGCCGCGAATATTCATACCGTTGAGAACATAGCAGGCTTTGTCGGCGCAGATACTACGGCTGTCGCGCTGGCAACCGGAATAGATTCGGCGGAGGAAGTGACGCTGGCCGTTGACATTGGGACAAACGGTGAGCTTGTACTTGCTGCCGGCGACAAGCTCTACGCGGCGAGTTGTGCAGCCGGGCCGGCATTCGAAGGCGCGCGAATTGCCTGCGGCAGCAGGGCGGTGCAGGGCGCAATTGAAGCTGTCGTTGCAAATGACGCTGACATAAACCTGGATGTGATAGGTGGTGGTCCGGCCCGCTCGATATGCGGCAGCGGCCTGATTGACGCCGTGGCGGTATTATTGGCTCTCGATATTATCGAGTCATCAGGACGGTTCGCTAACCCAACCACGCTAAAAGGCAAGTTGTCGCCGGCGATTGTTTCAAGGATTATTGAGCAGGGGGGTCAGCCGGCTTTTGTACTCGCACCCGGCGAGCAAGCAGGAGGGCAAGAAGTTGTTTTGACGCAGCGGGATATCCGTCAGGTCCAGCTTGCAAAGGCTGCCATACGGGCCGGTACAAAGCTATTGCAGAAAAAAGTCGGCCTTGAAGATTCTGATATAAAGCAGATTTTTTTAGCGGGCGCCTTTGGCAATTATATTCGAAAAGAAAGTGCTTTGCGGCTATGGCTTTTACCTGATGTCCCGCCCGAGCGAATTCACTTCGTCGGCAACGCCGCCGCTTCGGGTGCGCAAATGATACTGACCAGCTCTCGCTTGCGCGAATCGGCTCGCGACCTCGCCCGCAAGATTGAATACATCGAAATCGCCCACGAGAAAGAGTTCAGTGATGTTTTCGCAAATTGTATGTCGTTTTGAACCACGGATTACGCAGATTACGCGGAAATAAAAATAATCAATTATCAATCGGTAGGGTAACGAAAAATAGTTCAGGCTGAGTCGATGAGGTTTTTAACCACAGATTTCACAGATTTTATTTCTTACCACGAAGGCACGAAGAGAAATTAGACGCAGATTATCGCAGATTAACGCTGATGAATATAGCCACGAAGACACGAAGGCACGAAGAGCTTTCGGTCAGCTTTGTGTTGTCGGCCAAATTTGCTTGCAAAGCGAGCTTTGCCGCAAAATCTTGCCCTCGTCCACCAGAGCATTGAGAATGCCCTATTAGTGAAGCTGACTGGGAGACGCGGTCGTAATAGATATTTTAGTCGAGAAGGATGTAGTCTTTTTGACTAATCAAAAGGACTATGAGCTTTAATTGGCCGCAAAGGCCACAGTGCAAAATTCAAAAAGGTTTGGCGAACGTAATGTTAGGCAGTGGCGCTTCAACTTTTATCTTTGTTCTACCCATCTTTCTGGTGTCTCTAACGGTTCACGAATATGCGCACGGCTGGATGGCCTACCGATATGGTGATGATACAGCCAAACGAATGGGCCGGCTGACTCTGAATCCTTTAGCGCATATCAGTCTGTTCGGCACTATTATCTTACCGCTTATCGTACATTTCGGCTGGGCCAGGCCTGTCCCGGTCAACTTTTCGATTCTCACCAAGGGACAAATCTTTAAGGTCGCCGCTGCCGGTCCGCTGGCCAACATATTATTGGCGCTGATTTTGACCGGCGTTTTCCACGTATTGGGCCTGGAGGCAATGCCGCTATTGGGAAGTTTTGTATTGTTAGCTATATTATTCAATCTTGTGTTGGCTGTTTTCAATCTGCTGCCTATACCGCCGTTAGATGGTTCCAGAATGGTAGCCGCCCGGCTGAAATCGCCGAAGGCCATCAGGGCCTATAACAGATTTGGCCAGTACGGGCTATTTATTCTTATAGGCTTTTTGGTTCTTGGCGGCTTTCGGCTGATACTTCCTGTTGTCGGCCTGCTATACGCCTTACTCGGCCTGCCCTTGCCGGCGCTGTGAGTTGGCCGCCGAATCAGGACAGCCGCTGTAGCCGCCCGATGTTGATTGGAAATTTGGGTTTTATGGAAATTTAACCACGGATTTCGCGGATTTACACTGATTTTCTACGAACAATGAACTACGAACCACCAACTATACAATGTCAACTGATTTTCAGGGAAATTTACACCGATTTGATATTATATGGCTGGACACCTTTAATTTTTCCGAAGCTTAGCGAATAGCTGCGTTAGGGATTAATCATCATTGAGCAAAGGCCGAACCTTATTTTCCCACCAATCTTTAAGCTGCTTTGAATCACCAAGTTCTGTAAGACGGTAGGTAAATATGGCTAAATAAAACGTTGAAGCTGCTGCCATCCAGCAAGCTATTGACTGTCTATCAATGGGCTCTTTGGAAACAATTGTACCATCGGCGAGGTTAAATCGTTTCCACACATTAAGGTTGGGATGAGCAGCCGCACAGCATGTTCTATAGAGAGGATATAATCCTGGCATTTTGGTCATTTCAGGTTGCTTCTTAATGCTTTCTAATCTTTCGTACAGACTCTCTGGCTTTTCAACAAGAAGGCCCTTTCTTACTTTCCTCGCCTCGGCGGCCTTCCGATTATATAGTTGGCTTTTATCTGGCCACAGTTCCGCATAGCCTTCGTAAAGACAAGCTTCTTGCCGCAAAGCTTCTCCGATAAGAGCCCTATGTCGCTCCTCAATCTTATCACTGTCTGCCACAGTCCACTGTAAGTTCAGGGATGCCTCAAGCACCCAACGTGATAATACAATTGAAGCATTAGACTTTCCCGACATGATCATTTCCCAAGCCCCAGCAACGTACTCCATTGCTTCCTGCAAAAGGTACTCAGCGGTAAAAAAATATTCCTCCTTGGGTGGGGAAGATTCTTTTCGATGTAATCTTATCTCTGCAAGTGTCTTATCAAGAAGATCACTCGTTAATGTTTTAAGAGAAGCGATTTTGTTAGAATTGCTCATAGTATCCACTCCCAAACAACGATTATACAGTCTATATAAGAAGGCAAACACAGACAGTCCCTTTCTGTATAACAAGTTCCCGTTGCTTCTTCAATACTTATTTTGCTCATGCATCTGTTGTCTTGTATGTATAAAGTTCAAAGCACAAGCCATGTACTTATCAAAGTTTTCAACGTTAGGGAATTCATTGCCATCACTACCATATTCGCAAATTAACTTCTCTCTATTTTTCATTTCAGGTTTATCAAACCATGTTTTGTCAAACAGACAATGATATATCAAGTAAGTAGTCATTATGTGTCTGATGATCAACTCGCGGACTGCTTTGTTTTCTGTCATTGCTATGGCAACTTTTATCCCGATTAGTTCCTTAATTGAATCAACCTTTTTCTGAACTTCTGGAGTCAGGCTCTTGTATACTTTGGCAAAATCGTCCCCCATCAAATGGTTGCTAACTTGAATGGCAAGCACGCTGGCTGTCTCGCAATCCATCTCTGTTTCATATTGCCACAACAACTCCAAATACAAACAGTATCTTAAAGACTGCTCGATGTCAGCAACTGCATTAAGTTTGTTGCGAAAATTAGGCTTTTTTCGTTTCAAAAACTCAAACATGATTCTAAGTCCTCACAGTAGCACGGACGAAATAAATCCGCTACCCAACAATAATTATACAGTCTGCATAACAAGTTCCCGTTGCTTCTTCAATATTTATCCGCCTATGGCGGTGGCTCTTTAACAAGTTAATATTATTGTCCGGGATTATGCCAAACAGGGGCATAAACTTCTGAGTGCGTCACAAACATTTCATTAATAGTGCGGCCAAGGCCATCAAGACCTGGAAACAGGGTGGCAGCTGATATGCCGAGTTTAGAAAGGTGCTCACGAAGATACTTTTTAATGCTCGGAGATATTATGAATTGACAAAGTTGCTTAGTTAGATTTTCTGGATGATCATCTATGGGATAAGCACTCATGAGTTGCTTGCCAATGATCTCACCATGGTCAGCTTCTTGTTTGTGGCAGTAAGTGAACAGACTATGCTGAACTATCATACGCTCGGTTTTGATTGTGCTGTCGAATACTCCAACTATTGGCCGTGCAGCGCTTTGGCCGAATTCTACAAAAGCCTCACGGTTCGTGAGAATCTTACGCCCGCTTTTTTCGTCCAGCTTGTAATCATAAGCTTGCATTGAATTCTGAAATTCGTTATGCCAAAGGACCCAGACACAACCATCTTCACCTGGTCTTTCGTGCACCGCGAAATAGAAAGCGATGTTAACAGAAGCTGTCCAGTCCAGCAATCGCGTTGCGGCTCCATAATGCTGCATAAGAGCCAGCCATTCTCCGATGTCCCAAGGATTTGATGGCAGAAGGTGTTCAGGCAGGTAATGAGGGGCTCTTTGTCGAAAATAATTAATGGAATCAAACTCATATCCGAGTTTTTCTTTGAGCGGCATTTTTTTGGCTATTCGGCACAATCTGGGTTTAAGGCTAAACTTAGTACTACTTTCACCCCTGAACAAAGCAGCTGAGCGCATCAGGTTGAGTTGGTTGAGGTTTGTTAATCCATAAAGGATGCGGAGAAGGCTATTAGTAACAGTTTCGTCTTTGCATGTAAAACTAACCCAAGGTTTATCAGGTTCTATTTCAAATTCAATGTTAGCCCATGGATTTTCGGCAGTGCTACCCAATGCTATACCTCCTAAATCAATCCAAAAGACAATTTATTACAAAGAGCAATATAGCACGATAACTCTCTCGCCCTAAGCTGTTTTTCCAATTCCACCCATTCCGGCCCGAGCTTATAAGCATTCTACCCTGATCCGCTTCGCAAAGTTTTGCCTATCTGCCGGGTCGGTAATAATCTTTGATTTGTTTCGTTTGTGTTTCGGTATATTTTCCAAGTGCTTTTTCATATTCTTCTAAAGAATTAAATTCGATGATATATCTGATTTTATTGACTGGAATATACACCCTTTTCCCCGAGGACCAGTAACCACGTCTTACATATGTACCTGCAAGGCATTCGACCCCTTGGTGGCGAATATTATCGAGCGGTTGAAGAACGGCGTTTTCATCGACCATCAATCCCCCGGAAACGTATACGACATAGACTTTTTGCCCTTCCTTGGATTGGTCTGCTGACCCTGGCTCGGCTTTCACCGACTCCTCGGCGGCATTTCCGACGAACACAGCTGATAGCAAAACAGCCAACACAATAGAAGCAACTAATAGCTTTGTCAGGTTTCTCATTATAGTTCTCCTTTCTTACATAAACTGGGACTTCCCATTTATACCTACTCAGCTACGGCGCTGATGGTTGATATGCCAGAATCAGTCCCGATGTATCGGGACTGACGGTCCATATTCTTTAATCTCGCTACTTGCGAGCATAAAATTATACTTCTTTTAGCCTAAATGGCAAGGGAAAAATGGAAAAAATAGCAAGCATCCAGCAGCGAGCATCGAGTATCGAGCATCCACTCACCATTCACCAATTACCATTTACCAGCATTCAGCATCAATAATCATTTTTCTTGGCTGGCTTCACAAAAGGGGCATTTCTCTAATGACCCGCTGGACGAGGTTAGCATCTGTGGAAAAAGCTCGCTTTTAGAACAGTGCTTGCCGAGACCACCAAGCCAGCCAAGAACTCTTCGTGCCTTCGTGGCTAAAAATCAAATCTGCTTTTTACAAAAAATTTACAAAGAAGTCTGTAACATTCTGCAGGGTTGGCCGTCTATATTAGTAGCAGTGATATTACGCATATTCCCCAGAAGGAGTCGTATCATGGATTACCAGGAGTTCATCAACATGGGTCAAAAGGCAAGACGGGAAACTGAGGATTTCATAAACCACCATATCCATGACCAAAGAAGAAGATGGCCGGTAATCTGTCATTCTACACGCAACAAGAAAGACATGGTTCAAACGGAACTGTTAGGGACGTGTTCTCATATCCAGAAAGCGGCAAACTTAGGGCAGGGGGGCAAGGCGCTCGATTGTGTGAAAAAGTGATTTCTGCCCATAAGGTAGTGCGCATTTTTTACATAGATTTTACTTTGTAGAGAGCCGTATAGCGCTGATAATGGACTCTGCGGGCGCAGAATAAGCGGCCGTTTGGCTAAGGCTTTAATATGAATGTTGGCGAATAATTTTGGGAGGTCCTTGCCATGGAAAAGAACAGGAAAATTGCAATTGCGAGCGTTGTGATTGGTGTAATGGTCTTTGCTAATTTTGTATATGCGGCCTCGCAGGCAAGCGAGACCAAGGCCCAGGTAAAGCTCCAGCAGGTGGCACTTTTCAAGAACGGGCTGGGTTTTTTCGTTTCGGAGGCCGCGGTCCCAAAGAAGAAAACGGCCTTTCATGTTGTGCCGTTCGCGGCCGCTTCTCACGGAACCTTCTGGGTCGCGTACCCGGAAAAAGTAAAATTGAAGAGTCTGCTCGTTAAGGAAACACAGGTTGAGGAGCTTATTGACGCAATTACTGTCGCGGAGCTGCTCAAAGCAAACGTCGGCAAGCAGGTTAAGCTCTATTTTCCGGACCCCGATGAGGCGATGGTTGAAGGCAGGATTTTGTATTTTGCTCACGACCGCGAAAGGCCCAAACCCGAGCCTTACGCACCGGGAGGAATAGGCGGAGTCGATCGTAGGGGCTCAAACTGGAGGTCGTGCCTCACAATAATTGACGCCGCCAACGGACAGGTTGCTATCAACCCTGACATGGTCAGGCGCGTGGATTTTCCAAACGGTGAGGCGGTAAGGGCCTTTGCCAGAAAGAAAGATTCGATGCAGCTTGATATAGAGCTCGGAGCACGTGCCGACGGCCAGAAGTTAATAGTAAGCTATCTTGCAAAGGGCACTACATGGGCGCCGAGCTATGTTGTGGATATTACCAAGGATGACAAGGCTCGGATTTCGGCCAAAGCCGCCGTGCTGAACGAGGTTTGCGACCTGGATGATGTCACCCTGCAGCTTGTCACCGGGTTTCCCAATTTACAGTTTGCCGACATCGTCAGCCCTCTGGCCTTGAAGGAGAATCTTGCCCAGTTTCTTCAGTCGCTGATTAGGGGCCAGAGCGAGAGGCGCAGAGACGCCATCGTGATGTCCAACGTGGCATCCCAGAGGATGATGGAATGGGACAGGCGGGAAGCCCCTGGTGCTATGGGCGCTATGCCGGCTTACGGTGCGGCCGAAGCAGGGAAAGTCTCTGAAGACCTCTTCTTCTATCCACTTGAGAAGGTCAAGCTTGCCAAAGGACAGGTCGGGTACTTTCCGCTATTCACCGAAAGCGTACCGTACAAGCACATCTACCAATGGGACATACCCGATTACGTTAACGAGGAGGACCGCTATCAGTCCCGTCGCGACCAAGGCCGTGACCCGACAGAGAAGGTCTGGCACAGCCTCCGCCTGGAGAATGTCTCGAAGGTTCCGTGGACGACAGCGCCGGCCCAAATACTGAAGGATGACATGATTCTTGGCCAGGATACGTTGAAGTATACGCCGGTCCAGGGCGAAACGACCGTGCGGATTACACACGCCGTCAGCGTAAAAGCCGAGCAGGCCGAATTTGAAATTGACAGAAAACGCGATGCCATGAGAATGTACGGCCGCCATTTCGATTTGATAACCATACAGGGCAAGCTCTCGGTAATGAACTTTCTGCCGAAACCAATTACGCTCGAGATTACCAAGACGCTTTCCGGCCAAATAAAGTCTTCGGAACCTGAAGCCAAGATTGAAAAGCTTGCCCGCGGCCTCCGCCGAATGAACGAGACCGCAAAGCTTACCTGGACGATTGAACTAAAGAGCGGCAAGTCCAAAGAAATAGCCTACACCTACGACGTATATGTCCGCCGCTAAGTAATTGCCGTCACGCTTGAGACTGATTGTTCTTGAGAATAAGCGCGCGGGCACGGCTAAGGACCAGCGCAGGGGCAGTGTCACCCGGCCGGCTTGATGCCGTTGTTAGATGAATCTTGATAATATTTATGAGCTTCCGCCAACGGTTCTTTTTCACCTGCTGTTATGGCACCCAGTACTCTTTCAGATGCGCCATCCACGGCGCCGCGGTCTTCCAGTCCGGCGGCGGGTCATTGTTTGGGTTCCAGTTCCGATGCCACCAAAGCTCCCACAATTTCTTAAGCCCGACCTTGTGCACAGTGAAATCCAGAAAAAGCATGTTTATAGCCCAATTGTGCCGGTTTATGCACACCCTCCTCATTTCCTCATCGTTACCGACCGACTCCTCGCCGTCATATTCCGGCGGGTCATCCTTGTGGCGCGGACACGTGTTAGGATAGTACGTACAATCCATAAACAGCGGCACATAGGCCGCACCCCGCACGTCGCGGCATTTCCAGAGCAGCTCATCCTCCCTGCCTCCGTCGGTGTTCTTCGTGACCCATAGATTCAGGCCGTAGCTGCCGGTGATGTCGTTTCCATCCTCCGGAGCCCAAATCCACGCCGCAAACGGATGCCTGGCTCCTTCCTCCGTCGTCTTGGTAGCGGACGGGCAGTAGAACATTTTCTCGGTCTTGCAATACGGCATCATATACAGCGGCCATTCTTGCGAATTGGTAAAACAGCCGCCCTCGTCCTCAAGCCACATATGCCACGCCAGCGCCCATTGGTGCAGGTTCGACTTACAGATAGCTGCCCTGGTCTGCTGTTTTGCCTTGCTCAGTGCCGGTAGCAATATTGACACCAACAGCGCAATGATGGATATCACTACCAGAAGCTCTATTAACGTAAACCCCCTTCGTTTGTATATAATCATGGTCCTTTCTGCACTGTGTGGCACTGACGTCTCGCTTATAAGATGCTCAAAAACCGCCTTCTGTTCCGCAGTTTTCTTTCCAGGGCGTGGTTCGTACTAATTCCCGTTCTCCCCCAAACTCAAGACCAGTATAACGAGATTTGACGCCAATTTCAAGCCTTTTCTCAATCAAACCCGACCTCCACGGTTATGGCCTGAAAGTCGTGCCAACGGTGGGCGCAAGGGATTTTCAGCGCAAAAGCGCGGGTAGTTGGCACCAAAAATCGGGATTCTTTAAATTTTTTTAGTTCTTGTCATATCACAACTTAGCACATCCGGCCTTATCTTTTTCGGCCACGTTTTCAGCGCAAATGCGCAAGTCCAGCCAATTATGGAGGACATAATAACAGCCTCGTCGCACATTCCTGCAGTCCTTCGCGCCGGCTCATTTTTGAATTTTGAATTGTAGTTTTGCATTTTGATTTTTAATTTTTGATTTGCCACGCTTCGCTTCACTGGGGGGCTACTATCAGGGTATCTTTTGACATTCCGAACTGGCTGATATCGCCTTTTGTTTTCTTTGTCCTTTTATATCGCCGCCTTCGCTTCGGCTGCGCTTTCAGAAAAATCCCCCTCACAAAAGGCAAATACGCCATAGTAGACCCCGAAGATTATGACCGCTTGAGCAACCACAAATGGCTCGCCCATGCGTCAAGGCGAACCTTCTATGCAAGCCGCGCCGTGCGCACGAAAAACGGCGGCCGTCAAAAGTTCCTTTGGATGCATCGTGAAATCCTCAGACTCCCGGACGGAATCCTCGTAGACCACATCAATCGTAACGGCCTCGACAACAGAAAGGCCAATCTACGCCCGGCAACACACAGCCAAAACGCCTGGAATAGACCAAAGCTCAAAAAGCACACCGCATCAAGATTCAAGGGCGTTCACTTCTATAAGCGAGACCGAATATGGCAGGCCGCTATAAGGGTTAATGCCCATACAAAATATCTCGGCCGGTTCCACAGTGAGGTTCAAGCTGCCAGGGCCTATGACACGGCCGCGAAAAAATATCATGGGGAATTTGCCGTCCTAAATTTTCCAGAGAAAGAAGCCAGAGCTATCTGCTGTATGCGAGCAGATACACGATAAACCCGGCATATCCACAAAGCAGTAATGTACCTGCGAGCCGGCCGATGACGCGCCTGCCGAGGATGGCGAGGGCTGCGAAGGCGGCGCTTACGGCAATCATAATCCAATAGTCGGCAGCTATCAGTCGCGGTGCAATCGTGAATGGCCGAACCACGCCCGCCGTGCCGACAACGAGCAGCGTATTGAAAACGTTTGAGCCTACTAAATTGCCGATGGAAATATCGTGCTGTCCCTTGATGGCCGCAACTACGCAGGTTGCAAGCTCCGGCAAAGACGTCCCGATGGCGATAATGGTCAGGCCGATGACCGCCTTACTCAGGCCGATTCGGTCGCCGATAAAGACCGCTCTTCGAACAGTAATGTCCGCCCCCAATGCCAGTCCCGCCAGACCGATGATGACGAACAGAACGCTCTTTTTCGCGTCGCCTGCTTTAGAAGTTTCTTCGTTGCCTTGTGTACTTGTGCTCTGCGGCTCTTCTTTTCGTGCAAAGAAGACTATGAGCAGAATCAGGGCCGCGAAAACCGCCAGCAGCACAATGCCCTCTGGGCGTGACAAATCCAGGTTGTGCAGGATAGGCCATAGTAACAGGGCCACCAATAACATCACGGGTATCTGATACCGCAGGGTTTGCTTCTTGATGCTGAGCGGGCGAATCAGGGCAGCCAAACCTCCGACAAGCGCGAGATTGGCAATATTAGAGCCGTAAACGTTACCGATAGCTATATCGCCTTGGGCCCGGATTGCTGCTGCGATACTGGCCGCGACCTCAGGCGCCGATGTCCCCATAGCAACCACGGTCAGGCCAATCACAAGCGGACTTACGCCGAGGTGCTCGGCCAGCTTGACTGCTCCTGATACCAGCAGGTCCGCCGCCTTCCACAGTATCACCAGCCCTGCAACTAAAAGTATAACAGCCCACATTATGCTCATACACAATAGGATAACTCAAAGTCCGGAAGGATTCAAACAATTTGGTCCGGCTCGGCTCTCTAACGGGGTTCATTGATGATGCCACGTATGTCACTTGCTTGCCGCGAAGTGATTGTTAGTTAGTAAGCCTTAATATGGCAAAAGGGCTGGCTGAGAATAACGGCCGGCCCTTTTCTTTCTGCATAATCAGTTCTGTTTCAGTGATTCTTCAATGGCTTTTCTAAACTCCAGGTATTCATCTTTGCTCATTACCTCTTGCAGAGCCCCATCGAGCCAAAAACCATCGAGCCATTCGAGTATTTCCTTGATATTGACTTCAGATGTGGCTTGCCTGGCTGCTATTGTTGTCGCTGGTGTCACCTCGTAGAACTTCCGGCTCTTGGCGGCTAATCTCTCAGGCATTGCCTTGAGGCTTTGTACTGCATCAGGTATCATCAGCTCGCTGCTGCCAGGCCCGAAACCACCGCCGCCCATACACATCATCCACTGCGTATCACCCCAGCCGGCTTCCCATAACCAGTCTTCACAGAACAGGTCAAGGTCGTTGTAATCGATGGAGTTGTTGTCAGCCAGGTCGCACTTTTCGTTGTAATTGGGCTCGCCTGCCGCCGTTCCCCACGCCAGCGCAAATTCACAATAATCGATGAAATTCACAATTTCGTCGCGGTTCAGGTCGGCAGGACTCCAGTAATATTCGTCGGCCCCCATATCTACACGCCCATACTTGACGCGTGCCTCACCGTCGATATCGGTCTCATCGCCATAGTCCACGTTAGGGTCTCCCGCATCCTTACAGTGCGAGTTTACATCTATATGTAGGTCGTTCGGGTCGGTCGGGTTTATAAAGCACGGGTCGGCTACGATGTTGCCTTCACCGCCGTGGTCACTTTGCAGGCAGCAGTAATTGACGTCGCTAAAACTGCCGCCTAGGTCACCCGTGTCGTTGCCGTAGATAATACAGTTGACTATATTCGGGTCCGCTGACCCTGATTCAATACCATAAGTGGAGTTGTCGTAGATAGTATTGTTCCGGACCAGCGGAACACCGTCTTGATTGTTAAAGTAAATACCTGCACCACCACTATTATGTATCCAGTTGTTCTTAATCGTGGTCTCTGCCGTATTGCTATTTAAACTAATACCATCCTCGCCACTATAGCGAATTACACTGTTTGTAAGGGTAAGGGCACAATCCTGCTTCATATACAAACCATCGTATCCCGAATTAGCGATCACACTATTGTCCATGCTCAGGTTCGCGTCCTGCAACCAAAGTCCATAGTCATTATTGCCTTCAAAATTGCCTTCAAAATAGCAGTTTGTTACAAATAATTCCCCGCCGAAGGCCTTGATTCCATCATTGGTATGGTTTTTGAAAACGCAATCAGTTATTCCGACATTGGACTCGCCCGAGTTTAGACCGTACGCGGTAGAATTGTTACCATCAAAAATACAATTGCTTATGCACGACCACGAATAAGCAGAATATATGCCGTTAGGAAAGTTGTCCATAAACAGACAGTTGTGGATATCAGGCGACGACTGGTTGATACACGCAATCCCTTTAATCCGGTTGTTTTTAAATTTACAGTTGACGACAGAGATGTTGGCAGAATCTAAAAGCATACCCGAGCCGTTAATACTATTTTGTATAGTAAAGCCGTCAACGATGGCATTTTCTATACCTTTGGCGGTTACCACGTTTAAAACCGCCTCCCAAGAATTCTCGCCGATTAGACCATCAAGTATAGTCTCGTTGTTCGGGTCACTGAACTTCCGCTGCGTTGTCTTGGTTTCGTAAGTCCCGATGCCGCCGAAATGTCCGAACAGGGCAACACCTTCGATGAGCTCGAATGTTTCATACCATGTCATATTTTCAGCGTCCCAGGTCGGCTTGTACGTCTTTGCGGCTACCCAAATGGCGCCCACGTTGAAATCGTTGCACGCGGCCGTAAAAGCGTCCTGCAAAACGGTATACGCATCATCCCAGGATGAGCCGTCATTCAAACCATTAGCATCCTTGTCAACGTAGATTATCTCACCTGTGCCAGCACATACGTTAACATCTTCCGTAGCTTCGTTGTAATAAGTGTCACCTTCCATTGCCACAACGTTCTTAATAGTGTAACGCGATGTGGCCCAGCCGGTTACCTTCACCGTCAGCTTAATGCAGTTGGAATCATTCGCGTCAAGCTCATTGATGTCCCAGGTGACTGTGTGCTCATTAGCGTCATAAGTCCCACAGGGGTCTGATGAGTAATAAGATACTAAAGGATGTCCGTCGTCACGAACTGCCAGGTAGTCGGTTATCACTACGTTGGTATCTGCGAGGCCGTTTGCATCGTAGCAGATGTCATACACCAAATAATTTTCATGAACGCTGTTCCACGGCTGAACACAATCATTGTTCGGGTCGTTGTTGTCCTTGACCAGAATAAAAACACGCGGCTTGTATCCAACCACAATATCGGCCGGGCCGGAAATGTCGGCATCCTCGATATAACAGGGGTCGGATGGAAAAGTTGAGTTGTCGAAGACTTCAATATTATTATTCGTATTTGTTACATAAACGAGACCCGTATCCTGGTCGACGGTTATACCTATAACGCTTGAGCCGATATTCTTTTCGACCGACGTTGGATTGTTGATGTCGTTGATATCCGTCCTCACAAGGAAATCATGCACCCCGGAATGGACATAGGCCCCGGTATACAGGTATTTATTGCCTTGGTCGTCATTATAAAAGGCGATGCCTACAGCTTTGCGGTTAACATTGACAACAATCGGCACGCTGCCCAAATAGCCAAAATCGGGGTCACTGGTATCGTAATACTTAACTGCGTTTGTTTTGTCGGTGACAAAAAGATGCTCTTTGTTTTCATCGAGAGCAAGGCCGAAAGCGCCTGGTGGCTTCGAAAGGTTTGTCAGAACTTTATACGTCCCATCTTCAAGGGTCAGAGATTTGGAAGCTGGGTTCCAGAGATAGACATACAACTTAGTATCTTCTCTGCTAACCGCATAAAGCTTCTGTTTAGTTTCATCAAAGACAACACCGGCTAACTCTTCCGTTGTTCCTATATATTTAATCTCTTCCATAGTGTTAGCGTAAACCATTTCTATCTTGTTAGCGCCATCATAAGTAATAAAAAGTGTCGATGTCGCGGGGTCCAGCGCGAGCCCTACCGCACCCGAACCCCAGTGTACGTCAAGAGCTGTCTGATAGTCGATTTGGGTATCGTTGATATCGTAAGCGGTAAGTGTGCTGTTGCTGTGTTTTGTAATTGCGTAGATTGATTTTGCATAAACTGACTGTGAAAAACCGCTTGATACTAAGAAGAAAATAAGAATCTGACTAAAAATTGGGTGTTTTCTGACGGGCATGATAAGTTCCTTTCTATTAGAGTAAGAAAATGTCTTGAACGAGTTCTTCCAACTAAGGTGACTGCACTAACCACCTTCTGCGCGTTATAAATGAAGCGCCTAAAGCAAGCAGTAGAATGGTCGAGGGTTCCGGGATTACATTAATGTGCGAATAGGTTTCCGCACCATACAAATCTATTGCAAAAGGAGAATCATTAAACCAATATCCTGTGATTTGTCCCCCATCCAAATCCCCTCCTGTGGGGTCGTAATTGAAATCGTAGGCATAGATATTGACGATTGCAGAATTTGACGCGGAAAGGGAATCCGATATTACACCTGCGTGGATGTTAACAATACCCGAGTTACCTGCACCAACCCATTCAACCATGCCGCCTGTCATACTGGCGGTGCCAAAATCGGACGCAGCAAGAAACGACGAACTGGCAGACCCAGAAAAGTTGACGGTTCCATAATTCAAAGCTTCTGCTCCGGAGTGGGTGCCGTCCGAAATGTCGACTATGCTATAGCTGTAGGCACTAAACTGGGCGTGGCCACCTGTTACATTCAAGGTGCTGGCGTCGTAGGTTGCAATCCAGTCGGCGCTGCCGCCGAGCATATCTACGATTGTGTCATCATTGTATATGTATACGAAGTTCCACTCTTCGCCGGGCAGTATCTGCCCGCTCGAAGTAAAGATTTTGTCTTCCAGCGCATACAGCTTCACTGAAGTGAAAATGACCCCGAGCACGACAAATAATAATGCCCGTTTCATAATAAGCCTCCTTTCCGCTTTCGCTAAATGGCTTATCTGGATTCTATTATATTATAATTCCCGCCTTTATGCAAGTATTCTCTGGAGATCAAACTGCCGAGAGCGAGGAGCAAAAGGGTGGCTGGTTCAGGAATGACAACAAAGTCTCTTGTATAAGTATCCTTAAGCGTCCCATCTTGGTACTCGAAAGCGCGAACTGTCAAGCTGTATGACTCAGCGTCAAATAGACCCACCTGTTCTAAATGCGACCAAGTACTTGGTATTGTTAGAATACCGACATCAACGAACAAATCCAACTGAAGGGCCGTTCCGTTCTGTGAAAGTTCGGAGTACTCCACGTGGCTGTCCGCACCAGATGCCCCACCGGCCACATTGATGTTGATTATATCCAACATCGTTGGCACTTGCGGTGTTATGTCGACATCGTCTATATAGATTACAATAGGACTGCCTGACGCCGAGCTTACCAAAACCATTGCAGCTATTATTATTAAAATTTTCCTTCGCATTTCAGCCTCCTTTCCGCGTTCGCTAAATGCCTTATGTAGATGTTATTATACCAAAATTCCCGCCTTTATGCAAGTATTCTCTGGAAATCAAACTGCCTGTATTCTTAATTCTTACTCCTGCAAGGCAGATACAATTGCTATTTTCAGGATGCACCGAGAGCGTGTCACAAAACCTGGCAAAATGGGCATGGTAGAACTGCATTTTTGTTGTACCTCCTAATTCCGGTGGAGCCCCACGGGCATAGCCCGTGGCACCTCCATCTTCGGCGGAACCCGCCGAAGCATCCGCCTACGCCAAAGCTTCGGCGGATACCTTTTTCGCGTTCATCCACGGGTAAAACCCATGGCTTTCTGCGAAGGCGGGTAAAGTTACCAATTCTGATTTCAATTATGCGTTTTTTCCTGGCCGCTGTCAAGAAAATTCTGGTTTTTTTGCCCTTTTCGCTGCGATTTGCTCGTTATCCGCCAATAAGATGCGCAAAAATGGCTTTGTGTTCCGTTAATTCCTGCTTTTTCCGGCCTTTTGCCGATTATTTTCCCTAAAATCCGAATTCATACTCGAAAACGCCATATCCTCAAAAACCTAAGTCTCCATATTAAAGCCGCATCCGCGAGCACGAATGTTGATTAGAAATTTCGATTTTTTGCAGAAATTCTTCCCTAAGAAATGCCCTCGCACCGCTGAAAAGCCGTCAACAACAAAATGCACTTTTTCCGTACCGGTTTGCCGTTTAATTCATGCGAAGTCCCGAAGCCTCTACGCACCGTGCGCGAGGCAATTTTTTGCCCACATTTTTGAATTTTGGGTTGTGGAGCCCCACGGGCATAGCCCGTGGCACCTCCATCTTCGGCGGAACCCGCCGAAGCATCCGCCTACGCTAAAGCTTCGGCGGATACCTTTTTCGCATTCATCCACGGGTAAAACCCATG